>Ga0187863_10000040_pt1 | contig 110185 bp, 101 predicted proteins | sample June2016WEW_11_1_FD_132975 | JGI IMG/M metagenome (GOLD analysis project Ga0187863, IMG submission 132975) | Peatland microbial communities from SPRUCE experiment site at the Marcell Experimental Forest, Minnesota, USA - June2016WEW_11_10 | ecosystem: Environmental > Terrestrial > Soil >...
AAAATAAGGCGAAGTCCACCGGCTCCCACCGAAGCCAAGGAAGATGTAGCCGGCCGACATCACGATAATGGCTTCGAGCTTCGTGACCACATAGTGAAGCGTGATGATGATGTAGGAGGCAAGCACGATGCAGGCAGCCAGAATCGTCGTGATGGCCCCGCCAGGCTCCGTCAGGAGGCTAGTGGACGAGACCTTGGTAAAGAGATCGGAGACAATCTGAAGCCCCTGGGTCATGATGTCCGATGGATTTTGCGCCACGGAAACACCCGCTGCGTTTGCGCCGAGCTGGGCGAAGCTGTTGACGATGGCCGGTATCCAGGTCTGGCCATTGATGAGAACAGCATAGAAGAAGGAGATAACCAGCAGTTTCTTGATCAGGCTCAAGAACAGGCCGTTGAAGTCGTGCTCTCGGAGCAGTTGCGGCGCTCCCCAGGCGAAGTCTATTGTGGCCAGAACGTAGAACAGAAAGGAGGCTTCCTGCATGATGGTGGGAATCCATGCGTTCGCCGCCTGCTCGATCTGCTGGAATGTTCCACCCACATCGACAGGAGCCTGAGCATGGGCAGTGGCGGCCGAGGCAAGCGCCACGGCCACCACATAGAGGATTTTTCGTCTTTGAGCCATTGTTACCTCAAAACGCCACACCATCGGATTTCAGTGTGGGCTTTCCAAAGAAGTTTGCGCTGGCATTGGCTGCACACACCTTGCCCTCGTCCGTGGTTGCCCAGTCTGCTGGAGCATTTGCCTGTCTTTGCTTGCAGAGTGGAGTGAGTTGCTTGCGTAGATCATCGTGTTTGGCAAGAAACGCCGAAATGCTGCCGGGAGTGGCATGGTCAAAATCGCCGCCCCCGGCATTTTGAAAGGCCGTGACAATGGGACTCGGCTCAATGTGCTTGCAACCGGCCACGATCAACAGGCCGGCACTGATCACAAAAGCGCAAAACGTCTTCATCGCATTCTCCTAGAATGAAACGCCGTCGCTCGTCACTTGAGTTTGGCCGAAGAACAAGTCGGAGTTCGCCTGCTTTGTTGCTTCCGCCTGAACGAGCGCTCCTTGATAAGACGCTTTGCTCTGCATGTCCGCCATCATCAGTTGCCGCAATTTCATCAATTGTTCGGCCTGGTTCTCCGCAATCTGGTTTCCAACTTCGATGGCCTGCATTCTGCCCACCGCACCCATGCTCTGGCCTTGCAGCGTTTGCAGCAACGATTCGTCGCTGTTGAACTGCTGGTCCTGGAATCCCGCAGCGTCCAAGGCGCCGCGAATGCTATCGAGGCTCGTCTGGCTCCAGTTCTGATACGACTGCCCGTAGTTGGTGGTGGAGGCGTAGCCGGGAAACCGGAGACGGAAAGCCCCGTCCAGGTTGCTCATCGTGTAGGCGAGCGATTCGCCGGTATTCACGATCCGGCGCAGGTTGGTAATGTCCGACGCAACAGCCCCGAAGATCTGGTTGGGGATCGTGAGACCGTGTTTTATCTGGTTTTCGATCTGGGTAAGCTGGTTCTCAACCATCAATACCTGCTGTTCGAGCTGGCCGGCCAGCTCAACGTAGTTCATTATTTGAGTGAACTCAGTTGCAAAGACTCCCGGCACCCCCGCATAAGCCGGGACCGGGTTAACGGTTTCAGCCGCCATCAGGGCGACCAGGACGACTGCGGTGACGCTCTTAGCGAGCCATTTGGTTTGCATTTTTCGTTCCTCCTTGGTAGTAGTCGATCCAACCCTTTTCAACTTTCCTTTCCCCCATCCACTCGGAAATCCAGCCCTCGCCGAATTCCGCGGCCAGGGCGTCGATTCGTGCCCGATCCTTTTGGCCGGAGACTCCGAGAAATGCCAGAGCCACCGGTCCGAGACGGAAGGAGATCATGCGCCGTCCCAGCCGCTGGACGACGTAGTAATCGCGCTTGGGACTTGCACTCTGAAGCAGCTCGATCTCCCGGCTGTTGAGGCCCGCGTACTCGTAGAACTGCCGCATTCCCTCATTGCCGGCCTCGGAGTTCGGGAGATAAATCTTCGTCGCAGTGCTTTGCAGAATCGCCGATGCGATCGGCGATTCCTTTACATCTGCCATGCTCTGAGTTGCGAGCAGAATTACAGCGTTCTTCTTCCGCATCGTCTTGAGCCAGTCCTGAATCTTGTCGCGCCAAGCCGGATGTTTCAGGAACAGCCAGGCTTCATCAATAGGAACGAGCGTCGGACTTCCGTCCAAGGCACGCTCCATTCGCCGGAAGAGATAGAGCAGGACGGCCATGACTGTCGCTTCGCCGTAGGAGCCGCTTAGCAGCGTCTCCATCTCGCAGACAACAAACCGTGCTGTCGTCAGGCCGTCGTTGCGCGAGTCGAGCAAGCCTCCCAAAGCGCCGTCGATGACATACGGCTGCAAGCCAGCCTTGAGCTTTTCATCCTGAAGGTTGGCCTCAAGTTCAGTCAGCGTCCGCCGTTCGCGCGGGGCGCTGGCGAGCTGTTGCAGGGCGCGATGGATGGTGTTCCGTTCTCCCGGCCCGATGTCCACTTTCTGCATCCGCAGCACGGTCTCCACCCATTTTTGCCCCCATCCGAATTCGGCTTCGTCGTCAATGTCCCGAAGCGGTTGGAAGGACAGCCCGCCTTCGCCTATGTCGTAGAATCGCCCGCCAGCAGCCTTGCACAAGCCGTACAGGGAATGCCCCTTGTCGAATGCGAAGACCTGGGCATTGGGATAGCGGAACCATTGCGCCACGAAGAGAGCCAGACTTACGGATTTACCCGCGCCGGTTGGACCGATCAGCAGCGTGTGCCCAACGTCATAGTCGTGCAGGTTCAGGCGATACGGCACGCCGCCCTGTGTGGCCGCATAAAGCAACGGCGGCGAATTCGACGGCATCAGCGAGGAGGGATTCTTTCTTTCGCCCGCCCACACCGCCGAGATCGGCATCAGGTCAACATAGTTGCGCGTGTGCGCGATAACGCGGCGCACTTGCGCCACGCCGTTTCCCGGCAGTGTGCCGAAGAACGCATCGACGGCGTTAATGTCTTCAACCCGCACGCCGAATCCGCGATTGATGAGTACCTTGCGGAATTCGCCGATGATGTTCTCCAGGAACTTTCGGTCCTTGTGCTGCAGCACAATGGACGAGGACAGGTAGCAGAAATGCACGTCGCCCGAAGTTGCTTCCGCCAACGCGCCGTCCGAGTCGGAGACCATCGTCATGGCGAATTGATTCAGTTGGCCGCCGCCGCTCGATTTGAAGACCTGATCCTTCAAGCCGCGCTGCTGAAACTTCCACTTCTTCCCGATCTTGGCGATGATGCCCTGTGCCTCCGATGGGTCCATCAGAATCGCGCGCGTGTTCCAGCGGTACTCGCAGGGCACCGTGTCCAGCACCGAGAGAGCGCCCGGATATGTGGAGCGCGGGAAGGCATCTACTGACAGCGTGCGAACGTGGCGGTCTCCCATCATGGTTTCGGTTCCGCCGCGGAGATCCTCCATAGCCAGAAGATCGTTGAGAAAGACCGGAATCTCCGGCTGCATGACCGGGCCTTTCACGCCCGTCAGGCAGCGGCGAAGATAGGTAAGCAACTCATCGTCTACGCGCTCGTACCCATCTCCCAGGTTCGTAACGACAGCCTTCAGACGCGAGACGGGAAACTGGGCCGCGAAGACATCCTCAAACTGGCGAATCTTCCCTTTGAAGAATCGGAGCGCCTCAGCGCCCGCGTTGGCCCCTTCGCTGTGATCAGAGTCCGATCCCGACATCATGAAGCCAGTGAGCTTCTCGGACGCGACCATCGGCGGCATATACGTCAAAGCCAGGAAGTATTCGTTCTCAAAATGGCTGCCCTCAAGGACAAATTGCTCCCGCCGCTCCCGGTCGATCAGGGCGGTGACCGAATCGGGAAAGGCGCCTTCGGGAGAGTAGCCGCTTGAGAACGACCGGAAGCAATCAACCTGAATCATCCATCCGCTTCCAAGCCGCAAAATCCGGTTCAGTCTCCGCGCAATCGCCGCCATCTCAGCATGAGTGGCGGATTGAAGATCAGGCCCCCGGTACTGCCACGCCGCGAGCAGCGACCCGTCCCGCTGCAACACAATCCCGTCATCGACCAGCCCAAACCACAAGAGCAGGTCCGCCAATCCTGTCGGCTGTTTCCGCGTCTCTCCAAACACTCCCTACCTCCAGCCCCGCTTCGGCGTCTTACCGAAAGCAGTGACCCCGCTCTTCGCGGGGTAGAAATCTTTGTATTGCAGGTGACGGCTGTAGACCTTCCGCATCATCGGATCGGCCTTGCCGATCTTCGCCAGGACAATGACAATCGTCCAAAAGCCGACAATCGCCAGCAGAAACGAGATTAAGGTCATGACACTTACAGCCATCATGGCCGCGCCCAAGCCGGCCATGATGACCATCTCCCGGTCGCCGCCCAGGAGTTGCTGCGGCCTGCTCAACGAAGTCCGCATAATGGTTTGCTCCGGTTCGTTCATCGCTCTCTCCAATAGCGGGGGATGGTTGAGCTTGCTTCCATCCCCGCTCCGGTGATTTCGGTTGTTACACTCTCGCAACGAGCGCGAGAACAGGCTGTGCTATGACATGGACCGGCTGCAAGAGGGAAATCTCCGCGGCCTGCCCGATGAACGAGGACATGACTTGCGCGGCGAAGACGACGCAGCAGACGGCAATACCGACGTGCAGCAATCGCTTCATCGTCTCGCCCATTTCGCCGCCGGCAAAGGCCAGCGTCGCTCCAAGCGCCACGATTGCGACAACGGAAATGGCATAAGCGACCGGCCCGGTCAACGATGTAACCAGCGTCGTCAGGGGGCCTTCCCAGGGCAGGTTTGTTCCGGTCTCGGCCGCAAATGCGCCACCCGAGCCCGCCGCCAGCGCGAAGCCGAGCATGAGGGCCATCCGTGCCTTCAGTTCCATTCGCTGCCGCTTCACGAGAAAACTATCCATTTGATTCATCGATTCCTCCGAGTGCCCTCCGGCACAGTTGAGCGAAAGGCATCTGTCTCTGGCAGCCTCCCACGGTTAAAGATCAGCTCTGCCAACACCGCTCAGAGCTAGGGACTTTCAAACTTGCGTCATCAGGTAGCGCCCGTTCTCATACCCGGTAACGACGGCTACCTCTTGAACCTTCCGGCCCGCAACAGGATCGTTCACGACCGATATGACAAGATCAACGGCGCTCCCGATCATGCGCTGCTGCGGCGCATCCGTTGCTTCCCGGACCAAAGCCTCAAGCCGGTCAAGCGCCTCCGATGCGCTATTGGCGTGGAGCGTCGAGACGCCGCCCGGATGCCCCGTATTCCAGCTCTTGAGCAACGGCAGCGCCGCGGCGCCATCCCTGACCTCTCCCACCACGATCCGATCCGGCTTCAAGCGCAGCGCCACCTTCAGGCACTTCAACTGATCGAACTCCGTTGTCGCCAACATGCTCAGGCTGTTTGCCGAATCAAGTAGAAGTTCCTGCGTGTCTTCGATCACCAGCACGCGATCTCCAGGCGTCAGCGCACTAATCTCTTCGAGAATGGCGTTGGCAATCGTCGTCTTGCCCGCGCCCGTGCCGCCGACGATCAGGATGTTCTTGTGGGCAATAATCGCCTGCTGAATCACCTCAAGATGGTCGAGGGACTTCACTGTGGCGATGAAGTCCTCCTGCTGAGAGCGCCGGTTGCGCGGGTCATCCTTCGTCGTGAGAATGCCTTGCCGCTGGAGGTCTTTAAGACTTCGCTTCTTGTCCGACTTGACGCGGATGGCAAACGACGGCGACGGAACCACCGGCTCAATCAACCCGGCAAAGCGGTACTTCCAGATGGGGAGCTGCGTCTCCAGGACTGGCCGCATCTCCGTCACCGTCGTCTTTTGCATCGAGGCAATCGTCATCATTGCCCCGCGCGCCTGGCGGCTGGAAAGCTCGCCAACCTGTTCGAACGGCAAGCCGGTCCGCTTTACCCAGATGCGGGAATCCTCGTTGACGAGGATGTCCTCAAGTCCGCTGGACCTGTCGAGCAGGCCGACAATCACCGGCCCCAGCTCATCGCGGAGCTTCTCTTTAAGCCGTTCCTGCTTTTCATCCGAGTGCGAGTCCTGGTTCATCGTTTCTTAAATTCACCCTCAATTCGGTCTTGCCTCCGCCCTGTATAGCGATGTACATTTCAATAGACGCATCGTAACACCATTCCGGGGGAGTTTGGCAAATCAAATTCTCGATTGGGGGAATTGCGGCATGGACAGAACCCTGGTAGCGGTCCAAAAAATGCTTGGCGCGCTTGAAGCGCCGGCCTACGACATCGGCATCTTGAGCGACCGGGGAATGCTCCCCGGTCTATCCAATCTGCCCGCGGAGAGCGTCCTCTCCCGACTTCCGCTCCTCAAGGCGCACAATGCGCGCGGGGCGCACATCTACGTCCGGCCAGCGGGTGAGCACCGCTACACCATCCTCGACGACCTGAATTCGGATTCCGTTGCCCGGCTCGCCGCCGACGGCCTTGAGCCGTGCGCCGTGGTTGAAACCAGCCTCGGGAACTTCCAAGCCTGGCTGAAGCACGATGATGTGTACCCGGCGCCTCTGTCCACGTTCATTGCCCAGACTCTAGGCAAGCGGTACGGCGCGGACCCCAGCGCGGCGGACTGGCGGCGCTTTGGCCGTCTCCCCGGCTTCACCAACTGCAAGTCTAAATACCGCAAGAGCAGCGGCCTCTACCCTTACGTCCTGCTGCGAAGTGCAACCGGAGAGCAGTACCGGCAGGCCGCCTATTTGCGCCTCGAAATGACGAAACTCTACCAACTCCAGGAGCAGGACCGGGAAGCGCGCGCCGCGCAACACCACCCCAGCACATTTCCCGGCTCAGGAAGGCCGTCGCACTCATGGCTTTCACTGGAGCGATTCCGCAACGCGCCCAAGTTCCACGACCGGCCTGCCGCCGCCGACCTCGCCTTTTGCGTCGCCGCATTTTCGCTGCGGATGCCGGAGGACGCGATTGCAACGACCCTCGACAGCCTCTACCTCTCCCGCGACCCCAACCCCTCCAGGAAGGCTGCCTACATCAAGCGCACAATGGCGAAGGCGAGATCATGGGCAAATCGCTAAGCTCATTCCGGTTGCCGGAGCCCGCCCATTCCCTCCAGCTCGGCCCGCCGCCTGTGTCTTCTCTGGTTCGGCTCCTTCCCGCCGCAGCGCAACCTCTGCAATCCCGACGGCTGAATCTGGGGAGTTTGAACACGCAGCTCCAATTCAGTTTGCCTTTCTGTTTGCGTTCAGCGTGCCGCGCTCAAAGCACCCACGCCCTGCGGACGCACGCTCTCCCTCCAGAGATTCGAGCCTTTCAGGTGTGGACTCCTCCCCCGAGGCAAGCTCTGGTCCCCTTCCACAAATATCTTCCACTCGCCTTGGGAGTGGGCCGCGACGGCACACCCTCCGGGCAAGCATGTACCGCATCCAGCGGACAAACTTCAAAGAAGGAGCTACACACCATGTTCAACAAAGTCATCCTCATCGGCCGTCTCGGAAAGAATGCAGAAGTCAAAACCGCGCAGAACAAGAAGGACTACGCCGTCCTCAGCATCGCCACCAGCGAGAGCTGGAAAAGCGACTTGGGCGAATACGAAACCCGCACCGAATGGCACCGCGTATATGCCTGGGGCAATCTCTCCAACTTCGCCAAGACGCTACAGAAGGGGCAGCTCGTCAGCCTGGAGGGGAAGATCAAGTACCGGACGGTCGAGGAAGATGTCGAGGGCAAGCCGTTCAAGCACACCATCGCCGAGATTCACGCTTCCAGCATGAGGCGCCTCTCGAAAGTCGAAGCCGCCGACGATCCAACCGACGGCGCGGACGAGGAGTAGTCCTCGTCCATAGAGCCCAAGGGCGAGCCGATCGCCCTTGGGCGACCTTCATGCCAGTCGTCGCAAACTGAGGAAGCGCACTCCCACCCCAGAGCGAACCATTTCCATTGTTCTCCGCGTACGGTCAAGATAGGGGAGGCCATACGCTAACACCGAAGCTGACCCTCACTGAGGAAGTGCTACGACTGTTGAATCACCAACCTGCACGCAACCGATCGCATCGGAGCCGGCGTCGTTAGAAGGGCCACATGCCGATGCGATCTTGTAGACATATGGAATCCTCATATAGGGAATGACAACCACAGACGGATCAGCAGGAAGACTCACACTCGCCGATCCGCTCTTGTCTGTCGTGTACCATGCCTCCTGTGCTGCATCAGCCGTGCGAACCAGGAATGGAATACCAAGAAGGGCTTTGTGACTTGCATTCTGGACAACTATCGTTGTCTTAACGCCGCTCGCGGCGGCTCCCTGCTCAGTGGCTGAACTTGCATGCGCCTGAATGACTACGTTTCCAGATAATTGCGCCGCAAACATCTCTCGGCGAGTATCGCCACAGCCGCCATTGGGACAGGTAATCGTGATTCGATACAATCCTTCGTAAAAGTCCATAGGTGCAAGTTTTCCATCTTGGCCGGTGGAATACACTTGAGGCGGATGCCCGTTATCCAGGAATTTAATCAGCACAAGAGCATTTGCCAACGGAGTGCCGGAGTGATCGACAACCTGAATCGTTGCCGATGTATCGGGAGTGGCCGCCGCTGACGACGGAACAAAGGTATGTATCTTCGATGCGCTTGCTGCATACCCTTTCGCCGCATTGACTTCTACGGCAAACACATAACTTGGCCCGAACATGTTCGATGTAAAGACGACATATTTATGGTCGGGGCTAAAGCGGACATTTGGCTCCAATCTATAATCATGTTTGGAAAGATCTACGAGATGTTCAGATTGCATGATCCCAGCCTGAATAGATGAATTGCCATTGGCATTACTCGAATCATTCAACTGAGGATGATAAAGCTCGATCCACTGCCCGTCAGGAGCCCCGGCTGCCTGATAATGACTGCCGCCATCTCCGCTGAAAAGTCCAGATGCTAGGTCGCCGTTGAAATGAACCGACCATTGATTGAGGTCCATCTGATACCGGCGCCGCCCGCCGGTCTCGGTGTTATAGCTTGCGAGATAAAAGTTCTTTCCTCTTGGCACTTGCAGGTCATACCAGATAGTCTTCCCATCGGTATCCCAGAATTCGTGCCCGGCAATCTCCATGTTCTGTGTTCTTGTGTGTATCAGTTGGTTATTCGTGCCATCCGATTTGATCGTCCAGATGCGGTCCACATCCTCCCATGCACCTTCATGGCAATACATAAGCAACGATGGGTCTGTGGGTGAGAATTGAATGTGATTCAGCCAGTCCGTGGTATGCAGAATCGGCTTGACTGTTCCCGAATGGAGATCAAGGGTAAAAAGCACCATCGGCAGCTTCGATTCTAGGCGCTGCGTCATTCTTGCGGCTGCGGACGGCCTTATTCCAGGGGGAAGGACCACATCGTTGTATTGTGCGCCGGGACCTTCGATAAAGGCGCCTGCGAGTAAAGTATCATCCGCATTGGCGGTTGCAATGTTTGCGCGCCCTGGGAGTTTCGCTATGGCTCTCAGCTCACCTGTCTGCACGTCCGCCACATAGACCGTCTGATCCCCTAATTTCATAAAGTATACGAGCTGCTGGCTCTTGCTCACCACAATCTCACTCACAGGGCCATTGACCAGGAGGCGCGACGCATTACTCCGAAAGTCGTATATATAGACATTTCGTGGCGCAGCGTATACCATTTGCGTCCCATCGGGGGTAAACGCTGTCTCGTTGAAGTACAGACCCCGCGATCCAGGTTGATCGGATATCCGGATGATCCGATGGCCAGTGCTCTGATCGACCCACGAAGCGGGCGGGGGCTGCAATTGCGCCGGAGCGCCGGAACCCTGTGCTTGCGAATATACCGCGGGCGCCAACATCATGCCGGAAGCAAGGATCAAGCAAGCCGCAATCTTTCCTGAAGAGCGTACTGTTGTTGAATACATCTCGGTTACTCCTTTAGCGTAAATGGCCTGTTACTGAGCTTGTCTTGCCGAATTCCCTTGACACATCGGCTGCGCAGCCCTGGAGGTCGCCGTCTGCGCGATAGGTGCAGGTGCTGCATTCGAAGGCAAAGTACCGTTCATTGCAGCATCAACAAGGCTCTTGAGCTGGTCTGCGCTCTTTAACCCCGAAAAGAGAGCGCCGTTGATGAAGATCGTAGGCGTAGCATGAACGCCATTTGTGCGCCCCAGTTCCACATCCTGGTTGACCGGCCCCAAAGCGAGATCCTTATTCAGACAGGACTCGAACTGCGGTTTGTCTAGGCCGGTGCTTGCGGCGACAAAGGCGGTGAGATTCTCGCGCAGATTGTCCGCGGTGAGTTCCTTTTGATGCTCAAACAGGTAGTCGTGAACCTTCCAGAACTCCGAGGGCTTCTGCAAAGCTGCGCACTCCGCCATCTTTGCGGCAGCCATCGCCCAATTATGCATGGGCATCGGAAAGCTCTTGTAGACGAGGCGCACGTTTTGCGTTTCACTCGGCAGAAAGTCGTGTTCAAGAGTATCCGCCATGCGCTTGCAGTAGGGGCATTGGAAGTCGGCGAATTCTACAATGGTAACGGGAGCCTTCTCGGGGCCGATTGCAGGCGCATCGCCGGCCAACAAATCCTTCTCGATCTGTTCCCTGCGGGCCTTTTCCTCCAGGAGTGGATCGACGCGAATGTCGTACAGCGTCGGCAGCAGGTAGTTTCCGTCGGGGCTGAGATACAGCGTGATCTCTCTCTTGGAAGACGTAACTTCGTATTGCATCCTCCAAAAGCATGCGTCATTCGCCTGTTTGCTCTCCATAAGTATGATGTCAGCTGGGGATGAGATATTGAAGCGCTTGATGACATACGCCTCGACCGCAACCCGCTTCTCGGCAGCTGGCGCCTTGCAGTTCTGTGCCATGCCTTCGTCTGACGCGCCGATAATGGCCAGCACAAACCCGAATGCGCAAACCCTCAGAGATAAAGTGAACCTGATTCTTGGCATGATTTCCTTCCGTCCTCTCGGCATATTCATATCTCGCACTTCTTGTCTGAACTCACAAACCATGAAACGAAAGAGCCGACGCTTACAGCCTGCTGAGGGTGCTAAACTGCCTGACTAACAATCATCAGGGGCATGGATTATCGGAGCAGCCCTCTGGGTAACCGTTCCACCAGATCGGGTTACAGCCGTCACCGCCGCCGCCGGGGGAGCCACCGTCGGGGGGCGGGGGATCACACGCGTCTGTGCAATCGCAGGTGTAGTTGGGGTCGCACCTTGGATCGTCGCAGGGATCACTACAGCCACACACCATTATGCTAGCGCAAAAGCTGTCCATGCAAAATAAACACTCGAGACCTCCCGAGCAATCGCCATCGCAGGTACACGGATCGCCAATTTGTCCAGGAGGTTCACACGTAGAGTTGCAGTCGCACCATAAGTTTCCAGCACAGTCGCTACCCTGCATTGCAGGGCAACACGCTGTCCCCTGCGGACCCGGTATTATGCAGGCATTCTCACAGGAAGAGCACACAGCTCCGGGACCGCATTCCAGAGCGGCGTTGGTTTGATCGCAGCAACCTGGATATTGATAGTTGCCGCAGTTTTGATTCCCGCAATCGGGGCAAAAGCCGCAGAGCTGGTCATCTTCCGTGATCGAAAAATAGCTCACAGGCGAACAAGTTATGCCGGTGCTGTTTTGTGGGGCTTTGCAAGGTATTGACTTGATCACTCCAGAATAATTGTTATTGTTATTGGCACCTCCGCCCGGCACCTGACTATCCGCAAATGGGGGACTACCGTCGCTTGTCAGGCATCCGGCATCACATTCGGCTTGTTCCACGACATACCCTGGCCCTGGTCCGCAAGTATAGGTATTAGAGAGCTGTTGGGCATGCGCCATTGGCAATAGGCCAATGAGGAAAGGCAAAATAAACTTGATGCTCGAGCGTTTCATAAATCATCCTTTTCCGTCTAAACGAAACTGTTCTGCCCTATTGTTGGGCTGGAGGTGCAGCAGCAAAGAAATCCTCAGGCGAGATCTCTTGCCACAGCGCTGGAGGCGGAACGGCGATGTAGTACATGCCGGAAATCCATCTACTTTCATCGCTGAAGTAGATTAGGTCCATAACAATGTTGACCTTGGATAAGGAATTGACGATCTTGTATGCTTCGGCCTGATCCCAGTCCGCGCCTTCGGGGGCTTTGAACGTAACCGACGATCCCGGCAGGATTTGGATTTCCGTCTCAGGATGGTTAAGCGTCCGAACGGTGCCGTCCCGCTGCATAAGCGCATGTTTTGGATGCTTGCCCATGCTCATTGTGATGGAAGGAACCGGTCCGTTTGCGGCTGCAAATGTCTCCGGAAACATCACGGAGATACCACATTTGACAATGGTCTTCGACGATATGTTCTGAAGGGTTACGCTAATTGTGCGCATCCACATGCCTTCTACGGGGACAGGAGTGTCGAGCGGGATCTCCTGATCGCCCAGCATGACACGCACAACCTTCATTGGGACGGGAGCGTGGTGAGCGTTTACGTGGAAGGTGACCATGGAAAAGGGGGGGGCTGGCGCGTTTTGTGCAGGCATTTGGCCAGCAGCGCCAATGCATACGATGAATACAAAGAATACAAACGAACTGAAGAAGTGACAAATCGGACCTCGGATCATGATTCCTCTTTTCACGCGGTAGGGGCATCGCGTATCCGTGTGGTATACCCTAACGTCACCGCCAGTGTATTACCATTGGCGATTTCGTTGTCAAGCATTTTGCGGAAATCATCCTTAAATTCATCTTCTGGCAAATCCGCCAAGGCGAACGGGGTTTTTACTACTTAAGTAATAGACGAGTTACCATTGTAAGCGAGTGATATGTCTCACAACCATCTGATGCATGGACCGGCGGGTCTTGTTGCGCGTAAAGAAACAGTCCCACGAAAATGTCGCTCCCTCCAGCGCCGCTCATTAAAAATACGTTACATCGCTCACAGGTGCTTTCCCAGCCAGTATCCCAGGACGAGAAGGCCAAAGCCGCAGAGTAGCCCACCTGCGAAGACGCTCCACAGCAGGTAGCTCCAGGCGCCGAGCAGTTTGACCCGGAAATCTCGCGTCACTGCTGCCAGGGCGTCTTGGGCGTTGCGAATCGCCCCGTCGAGCGCGCCCTTTAACCAACCGTCCATCTGCTTTTGTGACGTTGCCAGAGCTTGCGCCAGGCTCGATTCGATGATGGTACGGATGACGGCGGCGAACTGCTGCCGCGTTTCCTCCGTGTAGCACTTGAGAATGGCTTCCCCGGCGATAGAATCATGCAGGCTGGCCTGGACATCTTCGAGGAGTTGCCGCGCCGTGATTGTGGCTCCCTCGATGGTCCCCCTCATCTGCATGGCAGCGAAGTCAGCGATCTCACGGGTCACGCCGCGGAGTCTGGCCTGTTCCGCCGCCGCATCGTTCAGTCCCCGCGCCACATTTTCGAGCGCGCGGCACTCTACCACGCTCAGCTTGTAGCGGAGCCATTCGGGATCTTCCGGGTCCAATTTAGCGAACTGCTTGACCAGGTCGAAGAGAACCCGTTCTCTCGCCTCCCCCTCTGGGAAGGCGAGATACACGAGATCACGAATCCAGGCGGATTTGTCGTTTGCGGTGAAAGGGGCAGTGCTCATGGGAGGAGTACCTTTCTCGCTTCCGTGAACTGGCTGAAGGCGCGGAAGCGGTACGTTCTTGCCCGGAGGGTCATGTCCGGCGCTCTCAGCTCCGGCACGCTGGTTTTGCGTTCGCCCACGTCGCCGAGGGTGACGTTCATCGTCCGCATCATCCTCTGCAAGTCCGGCCGTCTGGCGTCCATCCGAATTTCGACGGGCGAGAATGCCTCCCGAAAGGCCGTCACATCCGGTTCCAGCTTCGGATTCTCCCAGGACGAAGCGACCCCGTCCTGAAAATGGTTGTGGACAATCACATAGTCCACCGTGCTCTGCAACTCGGCACCCCACTCAATTACCGAGCGGGCAGAGGCAATGTCGGCATCGACGACGCCCAGGGCCGTCCACCTGAGATTGAGACCGGATTCCTGCATCACCCTATAGAAGTCCCGAAACCAGGGAATCATCCGATGGCCCTGCGCCGCGCCCAAATCAGCCAGAATCACGTCAGCGCTCGATTCCAGCGAGATCCCCAGCAGCTTGTCGTAGGTCCAACTCTCCAGCGCCGGCAGTTTGTGCGCCTTGGAGAACAGCGCCTTAAAGCACCCCTCCGCTTTGTTGTCCGGGTCCATATCGAACAGTTCAGCGGTATAAGCTCTGCTCGCGTACCACTCCGCTAGTGCCGCCATGACGGTCGTTTTTCCCACGCCGCCTTTGCCGGCGATGGGAAAGACAACGCGCTTGGGTTTCATTTCCAGGGCCGCGCTCAATCCTCGCTCCGCCCCACAAAGACGCTCGGTTTGAATACCTTCGTCGGTTGCGACCGCAACTCCCGCTGGCGATTCAATTCCGCTTCGCGATCCAGCTTCGCCATTTCCGTTTCTCTCCGCACTTGCCATTCAGGTTTCTCCTTTTTCTCTGAGTTCTCACTGCTCAGGCCGCTCTCGCGGACCATCGGTTGATGAACATCTTTCCCCACCACGGGGGGCGGGAGGTTCTTGCGCCCTTCGGGTTTCAATGCTCTGCCAATCGAACGATTCGCGGCTTTGCAGAACCCCGAATAGCTGCCCGTATACTTTTCAGACAAGAGGGCTTGCCAAATCATTCGCCAAGTCAGTCCACTTTCCAGTGCGGCTTTCAGCTCCGTGCGAACGCAACGAAGCAATCGCCATTGAAGCGTGTCGAATGCAGGTCTTCGCCGATCCAACGATTCAAGGATCGCTCGTAGTTCAGGCGAATCGTTTTTATGTGGCGTGTACATTCCACTAGCAGTATGCCAGACGCTTCTATGATCCGCAAGAAAGCAGCCGCAGAATTCCGTCGATATTCCGCAATTACTGGAGAATATTGGAGACTTTTGTAGAACTTCGGCAATTGCCTGAGATTGCCGCATACGTGCCGCTGCGATCTCCAATGTTCTCCACTAGTCTCCAAAGTTGGACTTTGCTTGCAGCCGCAGGCTGCGCTTTCCGAAGGTCGAAGACCGCTGGGAGGTTGGCTGTTTTGCAGCCGTCTTCACTGGGTAATGCAGTAGTGGAACATAAAGGGCAGCGGCACATTCCTCTCTTTTTGTGAGCATCGTCTTCGCCGTCAGCAAGTTGCAAAGCCGCACATGGGCATAATCGGCTGCCAATGTGCCGCAGGTTGTAATGAGATGTACATTGCTGTATAGTGCCTTCATGACGAAGCGCAAACGTCCTGAATCCATCCGCTACTCAGTTCGCCTAAGCCGCGCGCAGTCGGAACGGCTGACAACGCTACGCGACCAGCTTCATGCGAGAAGCAACAACGAAGTATTTGATTACATGGTGACGGTCTGCTCGACCCAGCGCGACGATCTTGTGCAACTTGTCTACAGCCTCATCGGAAATCTCGCCGACAATCTCACGCACAAGTTCCAGAGCCTTGAGACCATCTCTCAGCTCCATCTCGCGCTGACAGACAGCTATATCAAGTACGCTCTGACAGCGCTGCCCGAAGTGCCACAATCGTTGCTGTCCGGCGCGCGCGCCCGAGCTGCCCTGATTTACGAACAGGTCAACCTCACGGCAGCGCGCGAGTTCCAACGGCGTAGAGACTCCGGGGCCTACACCCTCAGCGAGTTGGGATTGGAGAGCGATCCCCAAGAACCAACAGGCGGAGGATAGACAATCATGCCGAGGAACTCTACGGAACGGAATATGGACGGCGGAGGCCGTGAACGGAGCGGCCAGCTTCGTCCCGGCCGCGTCCGGAAGTCTCGGACCTCCTCCCCGCGTTTTACGGGTGTTGCTCGAAACCTTTTGCGCCTGGCGCGCATTGTCAGCCGCAGCACGCCCCGAGGAAGCCGCGCATCCCGCAACGCGACTTCGATGCCAAAGCCGTCTGCTTTCGAGCGCCGCGCTATTGTCAATGTTCGCTATGCCAGTTCCCGCACTCCAGGCGGCTGGAAAGCGCACGGTTTCTATATTGAACGTGAGAGCGCGAAGAACGACCGGGAAAGCCAGGGCGAAGAGAAACTCGGGGTCGCAAAAGAGCGTTCCCTCGGTGCGGTTGCCGGGGACTGGCAAAAGGCCGGCGACAAACGCTTTTTCAAGATCGTCATCTCTCCGGAGGATCAGAAAGCAGATTTTGGCCAGACTGCCCAGGATCTTATCGCCCGCATTGAGAGTGACGTTGATGGCAAGGTCGAGTGGGGCGGAGTCATCCATCGCAACACGGACCATCCGCACGCCCATATCGTTGTGCGTGGCAGGCTCCGTTCCGGGGAAGAACTCATCCTCCCGAGAGAACTGATACGCCGTGGATTGCGAGAGGCAGTCCAACGTTCCTTGACCCGGCAGCTTGGTCCACGCACATTCGAGGAGATCGAGCACCAAAAGCAAGCGGAGCTGACCGCGAATCGCGCCACTCCGCTCGACCGCAGACTCGAAGGACGATTGCTTCCACCCACCGGCGAGGGTACATTTCGCAACCTCAAGGATCGTGCTAATACCTTCGAGACTTCCCGCCTCCTTCATCTTGCGCGGCTTGGGCTTGCTAAGCCGCTTCCAAACGGGCTGTGGCAAGTACGCTCCGACTTTTTCAGCCAGCTCCAACAAATGAAGGACATCCAGGACCGGGCGCGAACGCTTTTCCGTTGCGGAGTCGCAATCAGCGACCCCCACGCCCCGATGGAGTACTCCCTCGCATCAAAAAAGCTCATAGGCCGGGTCCTGCTAAATAGTGAAGACGAGAGAACAGGCGCGTTTCAAACTATTTTTGAGACGATAGAGGGGAAGATCGAGATCGTCCGCCACGATGCCACGCTCCGCGCGGCCTGGACGCGGGGAGACCTTCAGCCGGGAAATATTGTCGTGATCGACAGCTTGCGAAGCAACCCCGACCAACTCTACGCCTCCACGGCAGGCAAGGATAAGGACATTGTTCGCGATGGAAAGGCGCTTGATTCGATCTTGCGCCGGATGCACGCCATGAATCTCTCGGTCGGCGAGTCAGACAAGGGATGGATGGGAGAGTTCAACAAAACGCTCCGTTCGAGGATGATGGACCGGACACGAGACCGAGGGTACTGATTTTGCAATTGCCGGTAGTGGAATGTACTCTTCTATACGAGGAGGCATTCCATGCGAAACGGGACAACAGCACCGCCCGGATACGTTCTCCCCAACCGCCCGCATTGGCAGGGCGGCTGGAATCTTCGATCGGTCGCCGGGGCAGCGGTAGCCTTCGTCATGGCGGCCAGTGCCGCAACCGAATGGCTTGCGATTGAACTCAACAATCCAATCGAGATGGGCAACCCCATCTTGTGGGTGCGCGGCACCGCCGTCTTCCAGCCCTTCGCAACCCTTGTGCTCTGGAAGCACTTCGCTGGCAGCCGCCTTATCAGCTCCGGCGTTCGCAAGGATCTCTGGATTGCATTTGGGGCGACCATCGTAGGCGGACTCTTTCTGGCCTATTTCACCTACTGGTTTCTCTCCCTCATCCGCGACCGCAAGAGCACAGACAGCCTGATGAACCTGCATGGCTCCGCAACCTGGGCCTCGCGCGGGGACATCGAGAAGCTGGGCCTGCTTGACGCAACGGATGGGGTCTACATCGGCGGATGGCGCGATCCCGAAACGCAGCAGATCCATTACCTGTTGCACTCAGGCGCGGAGCCCGTGCTGCTGTTTGCTCCCAGCCGTAGCGGAAAAGGCGTCTCCGCCATCATCCCGACGCTCTGCCAGTGGCGGCAGAGCGTCTTTGTCTATGACTTGAAGGGAGAGAACTGGGACCACTCCGCCGGCTTCCGCCACGCCATCGGGCAGCGTGTCTTGAAGTTCGCCCCAACCCTGCCGCATGAGAGTTGCTGCTACAACCCCCTGTCCGAGATTCGCTGGGAAACCGATTACGAGATTGCCGACGCCCAGACGATTGCGAACGCTGTCATCCGCCACGGCGACGACGACAGCCTCTACAAGCACTTTGAGGACGCAGCCGTTGGCGGGCATCATCCATCTCGGCTACGTCTTTCGCAACCTCGATTCGCCGCGCCAGCCTACGCTCCCGGACGTGCTTGCTCACTACTCCCAGCCGGGCATGGACTTTACCGACGTGCTGACCGAGATGCAAAAGACCGTCCATATGCCCGGAGGGAAATCCGCTCCGCGCCTGCAATGGTTCGATGTGAACGGCAAGCCGACCTTCACACATCCCTATGTCAGCAAGGCTGTTCAGCGCCAGCTCAACCGGGCGGACCGCGAGGCATCGAGCATCCAGTCGAGCATCGTCACTCCCATGACCCTCTATGACGATCCGATCGTGCAAAAGACCGTTTCACGTTCCGACTTTGTCATCCGCGATCTCGTCTATGGCGAGGTTCCGATGAGCCTCTACTTCAAAGTTCCGCAGCCCGACCGCGACCGGCTACGGCCGCTTGTCCGGCTCATGCTTCAGCTCATCTTCAATCGCCTCATGGAGCAGCTCGACCCGGATCGACATCATCTCCTGCTGATGCTTGACGAGTTTCCCGAACTGAGGAAGATTCCCAACCTCTCCGCCGCGATGAGCCTCATGGCCGGATACAAGATCAAGCCCTACCTGATCGCACAGACCCTCACGCAGATCATCGACGAGTACGGGCCGAACGAGTCCATCACTGACAACTGCTACATCAAAGCCGCCTTCCAGACCGACAATCTCCAGACCTGTAAGAACCTCTCCGAGCTGAGCGGCAACATGACCGTCGAAAAGGAGACCGTGAACTACAGCGGCCAACGCACCGACTTCTACCTCAAACACATCTTTCGCAGCGTGGAACAGGTACAGCGGCCCCTCATCACCGTCGATGAAATACGCCGCATCAAACCGCCAACCAAGGCCACGAACAACCCGAACAGCAAGATCACCGCACCGGGCGACATGCTCATCTTCATCAACGGTGTCGCCCCGATCTATGGCGTCCAGAGTCTTTACTTCTTGAACGACACACTGCTGGCGCGCACCAAGCTGAAGGCGCCAGACTTCCCAACCGCGGCCAAGCCCACTCCCATGAAGCCCCCCGCCGCTTCGCCGCCCACTCTCGACATCGCAGCCATTGCCCATGCCGCAGTCGCAGACCAGGCCATTGAGGAGAAAATCCGTGGAAATACTTAACCAGATCATTCTTGCCGGAAATCTCACCGACCAACCTTCGGTCTCCGATGCCGGAGGCCGTCAGTTTGTGCGCGCGCGGCTTGCGCAGAACTGGTTCTACGACACCCAGGGAAAAACCGTCGAGCACCGTCAATTCCTTCCCATCACGTTCTTTGGAGAGAGCGCCATCGTCGCCAAGACCTTCCAGAAGGGCGACAACATCCACGTGACCGGCCAGCTCATACGGCGAGAGCCGCGACCGCGCACTGACGGCCAGGGCGCCGCCCGCGAAGCCGGCACCATCTTCGAGATTCACGTCATTCGCGCATTCCGCATCTCTGCCAGCTCGAAATCCGATACGGCGGCCATCCACCAGAACGAGATTCGCCGCACCAACGACGCCAAGCAGATTCCGGCATTTCTTCAGGAGAGCATCCATGATTGGCCTGTCTAGCCCGCGTCTTCGCTCTGGCGTTCGCACTTTCTCTCGCCTGAGTTGTGTCTTTGTTCCCCTCGGTATTGCCGCGATGGCCACCATGTTTGCATGGGTTGGTTTCGGCCTCATATTCAACTACACGCATTCCGTGCCGTTCGGGATATACCGGGAAATTGCCGATCCAGCGGGCACCCCTCGCAACCCCGCGCCTTATGTGTTTTTCTGCCCCGACGTTCGCTGGCCGTCGATGAAGGGCCAGCCGAACTATCGAGATCCCATGCGTACCTGCCCGGATGGGTTTTCGCCTCTCATCAAGCCCGTGGTTGCATGGCCAGGCGACACGGTGGAGACCTCCGCCGCCGGCATCTTCGTCAACGGCCGACAGCTCCCAAACACCGCAACCATAAGCCGCGATTCGACAGGGCGGCAGCTTCATCCATTCCCGGCAGGAACGTACCGCGTCCAGAAAGATGAACTTTGGGTCGTCAGCTCCTTCAGTCCCCGGAGTTTCGATTCCCGGTACTTTGGCCCGATCCCGTTGAAATCCGTCCACAGTTGGATTCGCCCCTTACTCGTAGAACGTTCGTACTACCCAACCAACAATCCGAATTGACCCGGCAATACCCGTTACAGCGCAATCCAGAGGGAATAAAGCGATGAACATTTCAGAATCAGCAACCGTCGCACCAAGCAGAGCGAGATGGAAAATTCCGAGCATCCATCTTCCAGCTCAGGCCAGGACAGCGATCCTCTTCGCCACCTCCGCCGCAATCGGCGGCGCAGGCTGGAGCGGCGACCCCGCTCTGAATTATCTCGCCTTGCTCTTTCCCTTCGTATACCTTCAGTCGAGGCGGCGCCTGGACTCGCTCTGTGCCGTCTTCTACTACGCAGCCGCCACTTGGAGCATCATTCCCGGCGCTGAGGGCTTCTTTCGGACGGGCCACAACTTCGTTTTGCCCTTCGCAATCTGGGCTGCTCTAGTCGCACTTGGCTCGGCTCCCTGGGTCGCCTCCTGCAGCCGCCGCTACCTGCCAGTCGCCACAATCGCCGCTCTCATGGCTCTGGCGCTGCCTCCGTTGAGCCTTGTAACCGTCGCCCATCCGCTCATCGCGGCGGGCGGTTGGTTTCCCGGAACACGCTGGTTCGGTCTAGGCCTGGTCATCGTATTGATAGCGGCTTACAGGCGATTTGGCACAGCAATGACGCTTGCCATTCTCATCGCGGCATCCATCGCAACCCACGCTCGATTCCATCGCCCAGTTCTCGATCCTCATATTCTTGCCGTCAACACCAACTTCGGCGGAACGCGAACTCACGACGACATTGATTCCCGGTTGGAAATGCAAGAGCGGACAATCCAGCAAATTGCGCTGTCGCATCCCAACTCGTTACTGCTCTTCCCGGAGTCCATCATTCCAAGCTGGAATGGGATGCACGAAGCGCGCTGGGCATCCACCTTCGCGCAACTCAAACAACAGCGCACCGGCCTGCTGATCGGCACCACGATCCCGATTCCGAACACGGAAGCCAATCGAAATGTTCTCCTCTCCCGTGGCCACACCGAACGGCTCTCCTATGTCCAGCGTGTGCCGGTCCCGCTTGGAATGTGGCACTTCGGAGACAAGCGGCGCGGCTTTCCGTTGATGCTTCGCTTCCCGCCCACCATTCGGATTTGGAACCGGCGCGCCGGAGTACTTGTCTGCTACGAGCAGCTCTCTTTCTGGCCGGCCATCCAAACACTCGCGCACAACCCCGATATGCTGCTCGCGCCCTCCAACGTTTACTGGGCGGCCAACACGCCCATTCCAGCAATCCAGCACGTGGCCGCGCAAGATTGGGCCGACCTCTGGGCCATCCCACTCTACGAGGCAAGCAACCGATGAGAGTTCTGACCGCAATTTGCCTGCTCTGCATTGCCGCGAATCTCCCCGCTCAACGGCTGGACATTGCCGCACTCCAATCGCGCTGCCTGCCTAAAGTGCCGCTCACTACGCTCAGCGCCATGATCCGCGTCGAATCCGGCGGCAACCCGAATGCCATGCAGATTGACTTTCCCAGGGCGCTCCTCAAGCAATGGCATCTACCGGAGGGTACATTGCGGCTCAAGCGCCAGCCCGCCACGCAACGCGAAGCGTTGGAATGGCTCGACTACTTCGAGCACCACGGCATCTTTGTTGACTTGGGCCTCATGCAGGTCAGCACCGCGGAAGCCAAGCGTCGCGGGCTCCCTGTCGAGTCGCTATTGGACCCATGCTTCAATCTCCGCGCCGGTTGGCAGATCCTCGACAGCGCCTACCAGCTTGAAGTGAAGACCTACGGACCCGGCCAAGAGGCGCTCCAGCACGCTATCTCTCGGTACAACACCGGCGACACACAGCGCGGCATTGATAACGGCTATCTGGCGCGGGTCATAGCGGCGCTCAGGCGAAGCCCCGCGACAGCTTCACCCGCGCGAGGAGAATACCGAAGATGATTGACGCAACCGACTTCACAATCCCCGGCACCGGCGTACTCAGAAACAAACTCGGCATCACGGACCCGGCCGTTCTTTCGAGAGCGGCGACGGATTCTACGGCTCTTCGTCTTGCCGAGCTTCATGCCTCGCCCGTTCGCGGCGGCTTTGACTCCACACACCTTCAGGCGATCCATCACCATATCTATCAAGACCTCTACGACTGGGCCGGAGAACTGCGACCGATCGACGCCGGCAACGTGCCTGCATCACAAGTGGAGAAATCCCTCAACGGCGTACTCGACCAATTGAGCCGCGAAAACCACCTGAAAGGCTTGAGCGCCGAAGAGTGGGCGCACAGCGCCTCAGCCTATATCTACGAACTCGGAACGATACAGCCATTCCTCGCGGGGAACGAAATAGCTCTCCAGGAGTTTGCCGTCGAGCTGGCGCGCAAGAATAACCTGAGCTTGCAATGGGACGCGCCCCCCGACATCTCGTCCGACTCGATTGCCCTCCTCAGCCAGGCTGAGCAATCCGCCAATCTGCGGCGCCTCATCATGCTCACGATGGATACAGACCCCATCGCACAGCATTCCAGCCGTGGTCATGTCTTGGAGCAAGGAATGGAGCGGTTTTTGCCGAGTCGCATGGGTTGATAAGAGAACGATCAACACAGCGGGGTTTTGAGCGTCAGGAAAAAAGTTGGCCTCACCTCTGAGCGGTTTTTACGATTGTAACGTCAAAATGTTTAGCGATTACCAAAGGGGATTTGAGTGCGGAGAAAGGTAATACGCCATGATTCCATTGCCATACTTTACCCATTCGTGGCCTCGTGACCTTGCGTGTTGTGTAAACAACCGAAACTGTCCGTAAACAAGGGAAGCGTACCGCTTTCCACACCCCTGACCGCGACGGGGCAAATCTCGAATCCGTCGCCCTAAGCTGACAATCTCGCTCAAACAGAAAACCGGGCAAGCCAGGTTGTGATAGGAGAAAGTGTGAATGGGTTGCCTGATTGAGCACAAGGCGCAGGTCATTTTTGTCTCTGCCTCATCCGTGAACGAGAACGGCAAGAGGCGCAGAATTGTCATTGAGAGCCGCCCGGAGTTCGCCATCGTCCAACTCCTCGGATTGAAGGGACGGTTCCCCATAGCCTGGCAAATGATCTACGAGGCCGCGATGCGGCGCCACGCAGAAAACCTGCGCTTGGAAGCCGAGGCCGGCAAGACGCACAAAGCCCGAAAGAGGAAACCTACCAATTAAACCGTCGTGAGTCACATCATTTGTGTCGGTTCTTCAAATGGCAACTTGGTCTCAAACCACGTCGCTTTGTTGCGACGCTATAGAGCTTCGTCCTGTCGTCCCCCAATTCCTCGTTTCGCAACCCATTGTAGCGTCCGAGAATCTCCATCTGCTTCGATTCCAAGTGGCAATGTATATTGAAGAAAATTCGACGAGGCCTCAGCTTCTCGTTAAGACATATTGTGGGTACATCTGGGGAACAGTCATCAGTTTTGCTTCATTGCCTTAGATCTCGCTAAATTACGCTCAGTCAAGGGCTTAGGTCCGCGCAGAATTACGCTTGCTTTCTCTTATTTATCAGTAATTTACGCCCTCCCTTGCAAATTCGTAATCAGCAGGTCATCGGTTCAAGTCCGATCTTCGGCTCCATACTCACGCTGGATTTGACAGCAAAATCCAAGCAGAAAGGCCTCTCGGGATAGAGAGGCGTTTTTCATGCTGCGCGTGTCTTCGCGCCTGAAGTGTCAAGCGATCTTCAAGGATGCGGAGACTGTCGCATCCTCCGATAGCTGGATGCTCCAACCCGGTCTTGACAGGCTCAGCTCAGAACCTGTATACGACGCCGAAGGAGGCGCGGGAATTCCAGTGTTTGTGGGGCGAGTATCCCAGGGCCGGCGAATTATCGATCAGGGAAAACGACGAGGCGATGTCGTCGCCGGAGGCGCGCAAGGAAAGCCGCGGGCCGAGCTTGTATTCCAGGCCGCCGCCAAAGCCGCCCGCAAAAGAAATGTCGGGGGTCTGGCCTTCACCGCCGGAGTGTTCGCCGCCCAGCAACGCATGAGCGAAACCGCTGACCTTTCCGTAGAGCTCGGCATGCACCACGGGCCCGAAGAGGACAGCATCCACCGACGGATCTCCGGGGTTGCCGCTGACGAGCGGGTACTTGTAATAGGCTCCATCGGCGGTAACGCCGAAGTACTTGCCCCAATCGCGGGTGACGGAGAGGTTGACACCCTGCAACCCGCTGCGCGACTGGTTGACCTGATTGAGGCTGGTGTAGCCGTATCCGGCAAAGATCTCGTATTTGTAAGAAGATTCACCCTCGCTGGCGGAGCGCGATCCACGGACTGGGGCAACCTGGCTTGCGGCCGCCAGGGGCATGAGCGCGGCCGGAATCACGGCCAGAATCAAAAGCAGTAACGTCCTCTTCAACTTGGAACTCTCCTCAATACCTTGCTATGGCCGGCTTGCCACTCGCGGGGCTGTGCCCCGGCGGCGCCGCAACTGGGATGCTGTACCTTCATAGACTATCCTCTCCACCCCGGTTCCATGAAGTCCCGTATTCGAGGCAGTTGCGGACTGGGGCTGGAAACAGGTTGGATGCGGGAGCGTCCATGCACCTATTGGACCGCCGGCGGCCAGGAAGGGAATCAGAACGGGGAGGGATTCCGCCGATGGCCGGTACGCACCGATCTAATCCATGCAAAAAGCTCTCTCCCACAGGGGCTGAAGCCCCGCTCCTCCGAGGCCATTGACGTACGGGCTGAAGCCCGTACCCTTCATGACCCCGGCAGTCTCCTCATTTCTCTTCGAGGTACCAAGGAATGTTGATGATAACGATGCGGCGGTTTCCGCGCATGAGCAGGATGAACTTGAGCATGTCGGCGCGGCGGTTGTGGAGCAGGTTCTCCCACCAGTGGCGCACCACCAACTCCGGCACCAGCACGCAGACCTTGGTGAAGCTGGACTCCTTCTCAACCTTGAGGATGTAATCGACCAGCGGCGCCAGGACGTAGCGGAAGGGCGACTGCAGAATATCGAGTTGGGGAACGCACTTGCCGGCCTCGCGCAGTGGAGCGGCCACATCCTTTTCCCATTCCTGGGAGATATCGTCTGGCTCGCCGGAGGTCTGGACGTGAATGCAGCGAATATCGCAGGACATTCCCAAGGCAAAGCTTAGGGCCTTCTCGGTAATGCGGCTCCAGCGGTCGATGGGCAGCACGACGATCGGCTGAGCGACCTGGGCGGGGAGGATGGGCCGGTCGAGGGCGGTCTCCTGGTCCACGCGAAGGTAGTGGCGCTTGACGGCGCGCATGAGCAGGATCATGACCACGATCAGCAGCGCCGTGATCCACGCGCCGTCCATGAACTTGGCCACCAGGACCACCACGGCGGTGATGCCGGTGGCCACGGCGCCCAGGCCGTTGACCGCCATGTGCAGTGGGCGGCCCTGGCGCTTCCAGTGCATCACCATGCCGGCCTGCGAGAGGGTGAAGGCCATGAACGCGCCGATGGCGAAGAGCGGAATGAGCCGGTCGGTGACGCCGCCAAAGACGATCAGCAGCAGGGCGGTGAGCGCCACCAGCACATAAATGCCCCAGGAGTAAAGCAGCCGGCGGCCGCGCAGCAGGAAGATGTGAGGCATGTAGTCGTCGAGGGCAATGGCGCGGGTGAGGCGGGGAAAATCGGCAAAGGCGGTGTTGGCGGAAAGAGCCAGCACCAGCAGCACCGAGCCGATGGTGACGTAGTAGAAGACGCCGTGGCCCATCACCGCGCGCGTGAGCATGGATAGCACGCTCTCGTAGCCGGGCGCGGCGGGATTGGTGGCGGCGATGCCGTAAGCGCGGCAGAGGAGGGCGATGCCGGCCAGCAGCACCCCAAGGAGAACAATGATGATGGTCAGCGTGATCTTGGCGTTCCTGCGCGTGTCGTCGCGGAAGGCCATCACGCCGTTGCTGACCGCCTCGACGCCGGTCATGGCCGTGCAGCCGGAGGAGAACACCTTGAGAATTAGCCACCAACTGACGAGGGCGATGGGCGCGGGGACCATTGGGATCGGCGTGGCCGGGTGCGGATGGCCGTTCGCCGAGGCTAACACGTGCCAAGCGCCCGCGGCGATCACGATCAGCAGCGTCGTGGTGAACAGGTAGGTGGGAATCATGAAGACCACGCCGGTGTCGTGGACGCCGCGCATGTTGACGATGGTGAGGATGAGCAGCACCGCGAGGCAGAGTTGCAAGGTGTGGGGCTGCAAGCCGGGAACGGCGGAGATGAGCGCGCCCACGCCGGCCGAGATGCCCACCGCGGCGGTGAGGATGTAGTCGATCATCAGGGCCGCGGCGGCCAGCAGGCCCGCGCCCTCACCCAGATTCTGCGAGGCCACGGTGTAGGAGCCGCCGCCTTTGGGATAAGCGTCGATGGTCTGCCGGTAGCTGAAATAGACGACGATCAGCAGGGCGATGATGGCGGCGCTCACCGGCACGATGTAGCGGACGCCAAGCAGGCCGAGCGGGATGAGCAGCGTAAGCGCGGCCTCGGGGCCGTACGCGGCGGAGCTGAGGGCGTCCAGGCCGAAGACGGGAATGCCGGCGACGGGGCCGATGTGCTCGGCGCGCTCCTCGCTGGTGGCCAGCGGGCGGCCGAAAAGCAGGTTCAATACGCTTGAGGATAAGGCCATACGCGGTTTCGTCCGGCAGCCGGGAAGTTGGAGTAGGAAAGAATGGCTGCCGAGGGCATTGTCTCATGGGGCGGCGCAATCCCGTTGGCGCGCGAGCCGCTTCCGAACGGGTGGCATCGGCGAGCAACTTAGTTCCCCAGAGCGAGTTGTGCATCGATTGCGCCCGGCGTGGCATCCTTAACAGGAGCCCAATCACCCCTGAGCCCTGGCGGACGAGGTTTCCCCTGAGCGCGGAGGGCCGGGAGCAAATGGCTGGAAGGGAATGAGTTGCTGAGCGCGGATTGTCTTCCCATCACCGTTGCGCCGGGGCTGCAGCGGCTGTTTCTGGACTACTGCGCCGGTGGCGCGGCGACGCGGGCGTTCTACGGCTCCGGCGGTTTGGACGAGAGCTGGCAGGCGCGTCCGCCGGTTCCGGCGCACTGGCCGGAGCTGGTGAGGCTGCTCGCCGCACAGAATCCAGCGCCGTCGCCGGCAGCAGCCTCGGCGCTCGATGCGCTCGGCAAGGGCGCTGGAGCCGTAGTTACCGGCCAGCAGGTGGGGCTGTTTGGAGGGCCGCTGTTTACGCCCTTCAAGGCGGCGACGGCGGTAGCGCGGGCGCGGCAAGCGACGGCGGCGGGCCATCCCCACGCGGCCGTCTTCTGGCTGGCCAGCGAAGACCACGACTTTGCCGAGATCGACCACGTCACCTTTCCGGCGGGGCGGGAGCTGCGCAAGCTGGCATATTCCGAAGCGGCCGAGAGCGGGGCGGCGCGGCCGGTGGGCGGCATGGTGCTGGACGAGCGGATCGCGCCCCTGGTCGATCATGCGCGGGAGCTGCTGGGCGAGTCGGATGCGATGCGGGTGCTGGCCCAGGCCTACCAGCCGGGCCGCACCTTCGCCCAGGCTTTTGCAGCGTTCTACGCGCAGGCCTTTGCCGCGCAGGGGCTGCTGCTGCTGGACGCAAGCGGGCGCGAGTTCCACCGCATGGGCGCGCCGGTGCTGCGAGCCGCTCTGGAGCGCGCCGACGAACTGCATGCCGCGCTGGTGGAGCGGAACGGCGAACTGGAAGCCGCGGGCTATCACGCGCAGGTAGCCGTGGGACCGCAATCCAGCCTGCTGTTTTTGCTCGAAGAAGGCACTGGCGCGCGGCTGGCGCTCAAGCGGGTTGCGCCCGGCGCGGCGGAGCCCGGCGGCTTGTGGCAGACGGCTGGATCGGCGGGCCGGCAGAGCTTTTCTACCGCCGACCTGGTAGGGATTCTGGAGACCGAGCCGGAACGCATTTCGCCCTCGGCGCTGCTCAGGCCCGTCTTCCAGGATTCCCTGCTCTCCACCTCGCTCACCATCGGGGGGCCGGCGGAGATCGCTTACTTTGCTCAATCCGCCGTGCTGTTTGAACGCATTCTCGGCCGGGTGACGCCGGTTGTTCCGCGCTTCTCCGCAACGCTGATCGAGCCGGCCATCGGCGAACTGCTGCGCAAGCATGAACTGACGCTGGAGCAAGCTCTTCGGGTGATCGGGACGGAAGGCACGGCGTCGCTGGCGCAGGAGCTGGCTGAGCAGTCCATGCCGATCGAAGGTAAACGCAAGATGGAGGCAGCGGGGGCGGCGCTGGAAGCAAATCTTGCGGCGCTGCTGGAGTGGATGGGCCGGCTGGATGCGGGATTGGGCCGGTCGGCGGAGACGGCGGCGGGCAAGATTCGCTACCAGATGAATCGCCTGCGCACCCTGGCGGCGAACTTCGAGTTGCAGCGCGAGGCCTCGCTGGGCCGCCACGCCGAAGCCATTTGCAGTGCGTTATATCCGGGCGGCGCGCTCCAGGAGCGGGTCCACGGCGCGGCCTATTACTTTGCGCGCTACGGCTTTGAACTGGCCGAGGAGTTGAGCGCACTGGCCGCGAATCCCTGCCCAGGGCATGCGGCGATTGGGCTGTGACATGGATCCGATCTCCGGTCGTATAATCCTCGCGAAGGCAGGGGAGGCTTATCGTGAGACGGATTGCGACGTTGCTGGCGATTGGATTGCTGGCTTGTTCGGCGGCGCGGGCGCAAAAGGAGCCCTGCGCGGCGGTTGGGAACAACAACGACTTTCTGGGCATTCAGACCATCCGTCTGTGGCCGGGAGACGCGCCTCAGGCCAAAGGGAAAGCCTGCGAAGATACACCCACCCTGACCATCTTCGAGCCGCAACGCGGCACGGGCAACGGCTCCGCGGTGGTGATTTTTCCGGGCGGCGCCTACACGCATCTGGCCGGCAACCTGGAGGGCCGGCAGGTTGCCGACTGGTTTGCCGCGCACGGTTTTCGCGCCTTCGTCTTGAGCTACCGGCTCTCCTCGAACGGCTACCTGCTGCCCGTTCCGCTGCTCGACGCGCGGCGCGCCATTCAGACAGTGCGGGCGCGGGCACGGGACTACCAGATCGATCCCGCCAGGATTGTTGTGATCGGCTTCTCGGCCGGCGGGCATCTGGCCGCGCTGGCGGGAACCCTGTTTGTCCCCGGCAACCCGGAGGCGGAGGATCCCATCGAACGCGCCTCCAGCCGACCGGACTACCTAGTGCTGGGCTACCCGTGGATCGGAGCCTTTTCGCCCGGCGAGGCGCACCTGAGCTACTGCAAGATGTTCAGCGTTGTGGAGCAGTGCCAAGCGATGGGGGCGGCCTACTCGCCCGACCTACTGGTTACCAAGGAGACGCCGCCGACGTTCTGGTATCACACCTTCAGCGACGGGGCGGTTCCGGTGGAGCAGGGGCTGCGCTTCTATGAGGCGCTGGTCAAGGCCGGCGTGCCCGCCGAGGCGCACATCTTCGCCAACGGGCCTCACGGCACCGGCCTGGGCAAGGGCGATGCGGCCCTGGACCAGTGGCCGAACCTGCTGGAAAGCTGGCTTCGCGCCCAGGGTCTGCTGACCGTGGACAAGTCTATCGCCGGAGGCAAGCCGTAGGGCGCAGGAATCTCGGGAGGAAAAGGGAACGGAAAACCGGCCCAGCGAGCCTCTTGCAATACTCCAGAGCCCCTTGCAAAATTCCTTTGAGATTGCAAGAAGCGTCAGGGCACGACTTCAGTCGTGCCGGATGAGCAACGGAATTATGTTGGGCTTTAGCCCCTGCGGCTTTGCTTTCAGTGATTTGCAATTCCGCAGCGGCTAAAGCCGGAATCTAGACTGGCCACTTGCGACACGACTGAAGTCGTGCCCTGACGCTTCTGCCGGCCCGAGAGGAGTTTTTCCGCAGCCTGTGAAGTCGTGTCCTGACACAATCTATAGCCCGAAGGCAATTTTGCAAGAGGCTCCGGAAACTAAGAGGCGGACCACTGACCGCAGGAGTGGAGGGACTTCCCGCAGCCGGTGGCCCGCTGGACCCTGGATCGGGTCTGGGTGGTAATCTCAGTGTAGGCTTGTTTTGGGCGAATGCAAGCCCTTTTTTGCACAGAATTCCCATTTCGTGACCGCAGTCACAGGACCCTGTCCGATGGACCGCGCTTTCGTTGACTTGAGGGTCCGCCCCTGATACAAAAAAGTGTTCCCCTTCGATAAAGGGACCGAACTGGCTGCCTGAGCCGTCAGTAAAACCATGGAAGAAATCGCTCAACAAATCGGGACGTTTCTGATCGGCGCCGTGCCCACGGTGGTGCTTTTCGTTGTGCTGGTTCTGGCCTACCAGTTCCTGGTGCAGGGTCCGCTGACAGCGACGCTGAAACAGCGCCGCGCGCGCACCGAGGGCGCCATTGAAGACGCTCACAAGGCCATTGCCCAAGCGGAAGCCCGGGCGGCCGAGTATGCCGCCAAGCTGCGCCTTGCGCGCGCCGAGGTTTACAAGGTTCGCGAGCAGCGCGTGAAGCAAGGCAACGCCGAGCGCGACGCCGCTTTGGAGGCCGCGCGCAAGGCAGCGGCGCTCAAGGTGACCCAGGCCCGGGCCGAATTGGAGGCCGAGGCCGCCCAGGCCAGACTCGCCATCCAAGCCAGCGCCGGGGATTTGGCCAATCGGGTGGTTCGCGCGGTTCTGCAGCTGGCTGCCGGGGGTTCCCGTTGAGATATTCGACTCCGCAAAGGCGCTTTTCCGCCCGTGCTTTTGGGTTCCGCGTTTTCCAATTTTTGTTATTGACGGTTCTGGCCGCCGGGGTAGCGGTCGCTCCCTTGCGCATCGCGGCGCAGGACTCCGCTCCGGCGGCCAAGTCTCAGCCCGCCGCGGCCGCGGGCGAAACAGCCAAGTCCCAGCCCGCTCAATCCGAAGAAGAGCAGCAGAGTAACGCCTTCCGGCTGGAAGGCCCGCTGGTGAAAGCGTCCGCCAAGGCGCTCAATCTCGGCGTCCAGGCTACTGCGCGAATCTTTGAATTCATCAACTTCTCCATCGTCGTGCTGGCCATTGGCATCCCGCTCTTCCGCCTCCTGCCCAAGTTCCTTCGCCAGCGCGCCGAGAAAGTGCGCACCGATATTGAATCGGCGCGCAAGGCGACCGAGGACGCCAACTCCCGGCTGAGCGCGGTCGAGGCCAAGCTCTCCCGGATCGATGAGGAGATCCAGAAGTTTCGCGTCGAGGTGGACGAAGAGATGGTCCGCGACGAGGCGCGGATCAAGGCCAGCCTGGAAGAAGAGAGCGCCCGCATCGTTGCCGCCGCCCAGCAGGAGATTGGCATGGCAGCCGCTCAGGCCCGGCGTGGATTGCGCGGCTTCGCCGCCGATCTGGCCGTCGAGCAGGCCGCCAGGCAAATCGTTCTTACGCCGGCGACCGATAAAGCCCTGATCGCCGAGTTTGTGGGCGACGTGAATAAGGGAGGACGGAACTAGATGGCCGCCTTCGCAGCCCGTTATGCCACCGCCTTTCTTGAAGTGGTTACAGCCGCCAGTCTGGACACGGCGGCCATCGACCGGCAACTGGGCGATTTTCTGGCCACCTGGAACGGCAGCGCCGAATTGCGCGAGTTCTTCGTGAATCCGGCCATTCCGGCGGCGCAGAAGGTGGGGTTTCTGGATACGCTGAACCGCAAGCTGGGACTGCGGAAGGAACTGCGCAACCTGCTGGCGGTGCTGATTTCGAATGATCGCATCGGATCGGTGGGCGAAGTGGCGGCGGTCTATCGCCGGCTTTTGCAGGAGCAGTTGGGAATTCGCCAGGCGGAGATTGTGACGGCACGGGAGTTGGGCGCGGCGGAGCGCAGCGCGCTGGTGGCGGAGATCGGCAAGTTGGCGGGAGCGCGCGTCGAGGCCAGCTTCAAGTTGGATGCGGCGATCCTCGGCGGCACAGTGGTGCGCATCGGCTCCACGGTCTACGACGGCTCGGTGCGCGGACGGCTGGACAGGTTGAAGGAAGAACTGATTAGGGGTTAGGGATTAGGGATTAGGGGTTAGAAAGTGCCGACCGCGGGTAAAGAACAGTCTTCGGTGGCTGGGAAACGGAAATCAGGAACTGAGGGTTGGGAAGTCAGGATTAGCGGGATCGGACTAATCCCTAATCCCTGACCCCTGACCCCTCAAAGGAACGAAATGGCTCAGATCAAGGCAGACGAGATTACGCAGCTTCTTCGCGAGCAGATCGCGAACTACGACTCCAAGGTCCAGGTGGACGAAGTCGGGACCATCACATCGCTGGGCGACGGCATCGCCCGCCTGCACGGCCTGGACAAGGTCATGGCCGGCGAGCTGCTCAGCTTTCCGCACGGCATCGCCGGGCTGGCCCTGAGCTTGGAGGAAGATTCGGTGGGCGCGGTGATTCTGGGCGACTACACCGAGTTGAGCGAAGGCGACGAGGTCAAGCGCACTGGCACAATTCTCAGCGTTCCGGTGGGCGAGGGGATGATCGGGCGGGTGGTGAACGCGCTGGGCCAGCCGATCGACGACAAGGGCCCCATCGCCTCGACAAGCTCCCTGCCGATCGAGCGGCTGGCGCCGGGCATCATCGACCGCCAGGGCGTGCGCGAGCCCATGGCCACCGGCCTCAAGGCCATCGACGCCATGATTCCCATCGGCCGCGGCCAGCGCGAGCTGATTATCGGCGACCGCCAGACGGGCAAGACCGCCGTGCTGCTCGACACCATCATCAACAACGCCAAGAACGACCTGATCTGCATCTACTGCGCCATCGGCCAGAAGCGTTCGTCCATCGCCCAGGTGGTCCAGACGCTGACCGAAGCCGGCGCGATGGGGCATACGGTGGTCGTGGCCGCCTCGGCCTCCGAACCGGCGCCGATGCTTTACATCGCCCCCTATGCGGCGACGGCCATCGGCGAGTACTTCCGCGACTCCGGCCGCCACGCGCTGGTCATGTACGACGATCTTTCCAAGCACGCCATGGCCTACCGCGAGATTTCGCTGCTGCTGCGCCGTCCGCCGGGCCGCGAAGCCTATCCGGGCGACGTCTTCTATCTTCACTCGCGGCTGCTGGAGCGCTCGTCCAAGATGAGCAACAAGAAGGGCGGCGGCTCGCTGACCGCGCTGCCGGTCATCGAGACCCAGGCCGGCGACGTCTCGGCCTACATTCCGACCAACGTCATCTCCATTACCGACGGGCAGATTTTTTTGGAAACCGATCTGTTCAACTCCGGCGTGCGCCCGGCGGTGAACGTGGGGCTTTCGGTCTCGCGCGTGGGCTTTTCGGCGGCCATCAAGGCGGTCAAGCAGGTGGGCGCGACGCTCAAGCTGGACCTGGCCCAGTACCGCGAGCTGGCGGCCTTCGCGCAGTTCGGCTCCGATCTCGATCCGCTCACGCAAAAGCAGCTTAACCGCGGGCAGCGGCTGACGGAACTGCTCAAGCAGCCGCAGTTCCAGCCGCTCACCTGGCAGCAGCAGACGGTGATCTTGTTTGCCGGCACCCAGGGCTATCTGGACGATTTCGAGGTCAAGGACATTCGCGCCTTCGAGGTTGGGCTGTACAAGTACTTCGACGCCGCGCAAACGGCGCTGATCGAAGACCTGACCAAGGAAAAGAAGCTGGACAATCTGCGCGACCGGCTGCACGCGGCGTTGAAGGAATACTCGGCCAATTTCAAGGCCGAGCTGGCGGCCGCTACTGCGTAGCGGCAGGGATTAGGGGTTAGGGATTAGGGATTAGAAAAGCCGGCCCTAGCACGACGACTGGAAACGAGGGCATAGGGAGCTGGAAGCGGGGAACGGAACTTCGAATTCGCAGGAGATTCGGAAACTAACCCCTAACCCCTGGAAGAGACCATGGCAAACGTACTCGATCTACGGCGGCGCATCCGCAGCGTGAAAAACACGCGGCAGATCACCAAGGCCATGAAGATGGTCTCGGCGGCCAAGCTGCGTCGCGCGCAGGAGCGGGCGCTGGCGGCCCGGCCCTACGCCCGGATGATCACCAGCGTGCTGGAGTCGCTGGTTCGCCGCGTCGATATCTTCGATGAGGCGACCGGAGAGCTGCGCCATCCGCTCTTTGCCACGCGCGAAGAGAAGCGGGTGCTTTTGATTATCATCAGCGGCGACAAGGGCTTTGCCGGGGCCTTCAACGCCAACATTCTCAAGACGGCCTTCCAGTTCATCTCCGGCAACGCCACGCGGGAGATCGACATTGAGGCCGTGGGGCGCAAGGGCCGCGACCAGTTGCGGCGGCGCTATCCCCCAGCCGTCTACACGGAACACACCGATGAGAGCGGCCGCGTCACCAAGACACGCGAGCGCAAAGCGCCGGTCGAAGTTACCGGCGACCATCCGGGGATGCTTTTGAAGCTCGAAACCAGCCGCGTCTACGATCTGGCCCAGAGCGTCATCTCCCGCTACGTGCATGAAGAGATCGACGCCGCTTACATCGTTTACAACGAATTCAAATCGGTGATCGCGCAGCGTCTGGTGGTGGAGAAGCTGTTGCCGATCATGAAGATCGGCATTCCGCAGATTACCGGCGCGGTTGAACCGACCGAGGCCGAGCGCGAGCGCGCCGCCGAGGCCGCTCTCTCGGCGGGCATCCTGCTGGAACCGGTCGATACCGCGGCGGCCGACGAGGAGTCGCACAAGTTCGGCACCGCGCAGGTGGATTACATCTACGAGGAGCCGGCGGAGGAGCTGTTCAACGGACTGCTCCCGCAATATGTCAGCTCCATGCTCTATCACGCCATGACGGAGTCGGTGGCCGCGGAACATGCGGCGCGCATGACGGCCATGGATTCGGCTACTAACAACGCCTCGGATATGATCGACGCGCTCACGCTGCATATGAATCGCGTGCGCCAGGCGGCCATCACCAAGGAGATCATCGAGATTGTTTCCGGCGCCGCGGCGCAGTAATCGAAAAGGCAGAACAATGGCAGAAAATATCGGCAAGGTAATCCAGGTCTCGGGTCCGGCAGTGGACGTGCAGTTTGAAGAAGCGACGATGCCGCCCATCTATCAGGCGCTGCGCGTCACCAGCGAGGGCTTCAAGGTGCCCACGCCCATCAACGTGATCCTCGAGGTGGAGCAGCACCTGGGCGAGGGCCGCGTCCGCACCGTGGCCATGGAGGCCACCGACGGCATGGTCCGGGGCATGAAGGCCACCGACCTAGGCGGTCCCATCCGCATGCCGGTGGGCAAGCAGACGCTGGGCCGCATCGTCAACGTCATCGGCGAGCCGGTGGACGAGCTGGGCCCCATCGGCGAGACGACCCGCATGCCCATTCACCGCCCCGCTCCGCTTTTTGACGAGCAGTCTACCCACGAGGAGATGTTCGAGACCGGCATCAAGGTCATCGACCTGATCCAGCCCTTCTTGAAGGGCGGCAAGATCGGCCTCTTCGGCGGCGCCGGCGTGGGCAAGACCGTCGTCATCATGGAGCTCATCAACAACGTGGCCAAGAACCACGGCGGCTACTCGGTCTTTGGCGGCGTGGGCGAGCGCACCCGCGAGGGCAACGACCTGTGGGTGGAGATGACGGAGTCCGGCGTCATCAAGCCGGGCGACTGGGCCAACTCCAAGTGCGCGCTGGTTTACGGGCAGATGACCGAGCCGCCCGGAGCGCGCCTGCGCGTGGCCCTGAGCGCGCTCACCGTGGCCGAGTACTTCCGCGACGTCGAGGGCTCCGACACGCTGCTGTTCATCGACAACATCTTCCGCTTCACGCAGGCCGGCTCCGAGGTTTCGACGCTGCTGGGCCGCATGCCTTCGGCCGTTGGCTACCAGCCCAACCTGGCCACCGAGATGGGCGAGCTGCAGGAGCGCATCACCTCCACAAGCAAGGGCTCGGTAACCAGCGTGCAGGCCGTCTACGTGCCGGCGGACGACTTGACCGACCCGGCTCCGGCCACCACCTTCGCCCACCTGGATGCGACCACCGTTTTGAGCCGTCCGCTGTCGGAGCTGGGCATCTACCCAGCCGTCGATCCCCTGGCATCCACCTCGCGCATTCTCTCCGCGCGCATCGTGGGCCAGGATCACTACGACGTGGCCCAGGGCGTGAAGCGCATTCTGCAACGCTACAAGGATTTGCAGGACATCATCGCCATTCTGGGCATCGACGAGCTCTCCGAGGACGACAAGCTCACCGTGGGGCGGGCCCGCAAGGTGCAGAAGTTCCTGTCGCAGCCCTTCCACGTGGCCGAGCAGTTTACCGGCATTCCTGGGGCGTATGTGAAGGTGGCCGACACGGTGCGCAGCTTCAAGGAGATTATCGCCGGCAAGTACGACGATATTCCTGAGCAGGCTTTCTACATGAAGGGCGCAATCGAGGAAGTGCTGGAGACGGCGGAGAAGCTGAAGGCGAGTGTGTAAGAAGCAGGGGTTAGGGATCAGGGGTTAGGGGTTAGGTTTCAACCCTGGCATCAACATTGCTCAGTAATGAGAAGCTGGGGACAGGGATCGGCTTATTGCGAATGTGGGGCACGGGACTTTTCTAATCCCTAACCCCTGATCCCTAACCCCTAATCCCTGGCGACTGAAAGGAGCCCATGGCAGACGAGGCAAATCAACTGCGGGTTCGGCTGGTCACTCCCGAGCGCACGCTCTTCGAGCACGCGGCCTCGGCGGTCGAACTGCCGGCGAAGTCGGGCTGCATGGAGGTGCTCTACGGGCACGCGCCGCTGGTGGCCGAGTTGGGCGCCGGCGAAGTGATCGTGCATGGCGGCGCGGATGGCAATCCTGGCGGCTCTCAGAGCCTCACCCGTTACAACGTTAGTTGGGGCTTTGTCGAGGTGCTGCCCGACCGGGTCACGATTCTGGCCTCGGACGCACTCAAGCCGGAGGAGATCGACGTGCCTCGCGCGAACGAGCAGTTGGAGCGCGGCCACAAGCAGTGGAACGAAGCCGGCGACAGCGAAGACGCCTATACCGAGGCCCTGCACGTTATTGCCGAAGCCGAAGCCAAGCTGGCCACGGCCGCGGAAAAGTGCTGAAGTCCCTTCGCAAATTGCTGTTTCAAGCCAGAAAGGCCCTGCCATCGCCGGCAGGGCTTTCCATTTATAGCTGGATACGGCGGAAACCGCTACTGCTTCAGAATCCATGCCGCGACCTTGTCCAGAGCGACGGGCGAGATGGTCTCCTCACTCTGCGCGTACTCGGTGGGAGCGCCGGTCTTGGCGGTCTGGAAGAGGTGGTTCAATCCCGGCATCTCGTCGATCTCGAAGTGCTTGTTGCCGCCCTCCTCCAGCGCCTTGCGAATGGCGGGCAGGTCCAGCGCGGGCGGAACCTGAAGATCCTTTTCGCCGTTGAGTACCAGCACTGGGCAGGCCACCTTGCGCAGCGCTGTCGCCGGATCGTAGGTGAGGGTGTAGCGCCACCACGGCGACATGAGCTGCTGGATTTCGGCATCCATCCTGGCTTCGGGCACCTGTCCGGCCATTTTCGCTCGCAGTTCCTTTTCAAGGACTGCGTCGTCCTTCTCTTTTTCCACAAGGGTGTACAGCTCGCGTTGCCGGACGGTGTCCTGCGCGGCCTGCTCCTTGGTCGCTCCCGATGCTTCCTCAATCAGGCGCTTTTGCTCCACAATGAGCTGGTCTCCGGGCACGCCTGGGCCCGCCATCAGCACGATGAAGCGGACGTCGGGATCGCCGGCCGCCACCATGGGTGCAATCGTTCCGCCTTCGCTGTGGCCGATGAGGCCGATCTGCTGGGGATCGGCTTCGGGGCGCGACTTAAGGTAGGCGACGCCCGCCTCGGCGTCGGAGGCAAAATCGGCGGTGGTGGCCCTGGCGAGGTCTCCGGTGGACTTGCCGATGCCGCGCTTGTCTGCCCGCAGCACGACGATCCCCTTGCGGGTGAGATAGTCGGAGAGGACCAGGAACGGCTTGTGGCCGAAGCAGGTCTCGTCACGGTCGTTCGGTCCCGAGCCGGAGATCAGCAGCACGGCGGGAAACGGTCCCTTGCCGGGCGGAACGGTGAGCGTGCCGGCGAGCGTGTTTCCTGCCGCCTTGTTGGCGTAGGTTACTTCCTCTTCGCGGTAGGGATACGGCTTGACCGGATTCTGCGGGTGGCGGGTCTGCAGCTCGGCCTGATCCTTGATGCGCTTCAGGGCCAGCGGCAGGGGATTGCCCATCTGCGTGAATGTGCCATCGATAGAGTTCAGGTCCGCGCCGATCTTGCCGTCAAAGACCACGCCGAGGGAATCGATGGTGAAGTTCAGTGAGCTTCCGGCGCGCTTGATCGAGGTGGCGGGAATCCACCCCGGGCCCTGGTCGGGGCTTTGCAGGGAAGCAGCCAGGCCGTCCGAGGCATTGAATATCCTGAGGACGAGGCGCAGCTTGACGGCGCCGGCATCGAGCGTACCCAGCCACTTGCCATCGATATCCGAGGGCGCCGCGGCGCGCTTGAGGTTGAGCGCGAGCGGCGTGCCCTGCGACCAGGTGCCGTCGATCTCCGTCGCATCCTTGTTGACGGTGCCTTCATACCTGCCGTGAATGGTCTCCAGGATGAGGGTCAGCTTCGAGTCTTTGAGGGTGACAGCGCTGACCGGAATGCCGTCTGCGCCCTGGTCGACGCTGTCCATGGTTGCCGTGAGCGTTCCGTCCTTGGCCGCGGATATGTGAAGAACCGTGCGGAGCTGGACGCCGCCGGCGCTCAGCGTTCCCTCCCAATCCCCGGCGATTTGCGCTTGCGCGCGGAAGATCGGCGAGAGAGCCAGGGCTGCCAGCGACAGGATTGCGAACTTGCTTACGATTGCGCTTTTCATCGATCTCCTGACCTGCGAGTGCTTGCAGTTGGCGGGTTCGTTACTTTGCCGGATCCCTTACCCGCTTGACGACCAGGGGCACGGGTTCACCCATCTGCGACAGTGTGCCATCGATGGAACTCAGGCCGGCGTCGAGCTTGCCTTCATAGACGATGCCAATGCCGGCGAAAGAGATGGTGAGCGAACTGCCGCTGCGCGCCACCGAGCTCGCCGTGACCCACGCCTCGCTCTGGTCGGGGCTTTGCATCTGTGCGGTCAGTCCGTCCTGGATGTTGACGATCTTGAAGACTATGCGCAGCTTGGTTCCTCCCGGAGTCGTCAGTTCGCCCTGCCAACTGCCGTCGATATCCGAGGGCGGGGCAGGCTTGGGCGCGGCTTTAGCAGGCACTGAGCCGCGCTTGAAGTTGAGCGCCAGCGATTGTCCTTGTGTGAAGGTGCCGTCGATCCCGGTAGCATCCTTGTTGACTGTGCCTTCATACGCGATATGAGCGGCATCGATGGTGAAAGCGAGCTTGGAATCCTTGAGCGCAATGGATGTGACCGGGATGCCCATGGCGCCCTGATCGATGCTGTCGAAGGTAGCGGCCAGGCCGCCGTCCTTGGCTGCGGTAATGTGCAGGACAAGGCGAAGCTGGGCGCCGCCGGCGTTCAGCGTTCCCTGCCAGTCCCCGGCGATTTGCGATTGTGCGCGGCAGAGCGGCGAGAAAGCCGCCAGGGTGAGCGCGATCGCTGCGAGTGTTCTTGCGATTCGATTCTTCATTGTTCTCCTTGCTTGCGCGAAAGACCGTCTGCGATCTCGTTGCGCCGTTGCGGTTGTTGGTTATCGATCCCAGGTGGAGCTCAGGTTCAGGGAAAACCCGAATAACTCCAGAGATACTTCCAGATACTTCTCATTGCTGTTATTCAAATCAATGTCGAGAGACAGATGCGCCCAGCCTGAGTGCTTCGAGACTTCTGTTCTGTGTAGATCGCCGGTAAAGGACGAATGCGCCCGGCAAAGCGGAGAGAAAGCCGCCACGAGCACGATCAGCCCGAGAGTTCTTGCGATTCGATTCTTCATTTTTCTCCTTGCCCGCGGGATAGATCGTCCGCGATCTCGCCGCGCCGTTCCAGCCGTTTGTAGATAACTAGGGAATAGAGTTTGGGGCTGAGCCATCCAACGAGAATGCCGAGGAATAACATATGCAAGCCAAAGATTTCGAGCGCCAGTCCCAACACTCCCGCCGTTACCCAGACTTTGGCGGTGAAGCGATGCGTGGCGTTCCAGACACGCTCATTGGTGAGGGTCCATGGCGTTCTGACTCCGATATAGAAGTTCCGGCGCACCTTGCCCATTACGTTGCCGAAGAGGATAAAACCCAGGCAGTATCCAACGGCAATTGCCCGGCCCGCGTCGAGCGGATGCCCGAAGCCAGCCCAGAGAATCGCCGCATAAATATAGGTCCAGATAACAAACAGGATCAGCATGATTTGGCGATAGGTCGACCGGAAACCGTCCACCTGAAAGTCCTTCGGCGAAAGCCATGGCAGCAGATAGGTAAGCAGCGTGATTCCGGCCATGAACCCCGAGCCAAGCAAAAAGGTCGCCCATCTCGGCATGAATCCGTCGGGCCGGAGATACATATTCCAATGCGTGGGCACCTGGGCCGGGAGGCGCGGATAGAAAAACACCGTGGCCGCCAGAGCCGCTGCAATCAGCAATATTTCAAAGACAAGCACTTTGCGCGTCATGGTTCTTTCGTTCCCTTCTTGTTGCCGTCGCCGATCAGGCCTATCGCCCAGGTCATCAGGTCCTCGACCACGGTGGTATTCAGCCCGTACCAGATCTGCTGGCCCTCGCGGCGGCTGGTAATCAGGTCCGCCTCCTTCAATACGGTGAAATGGTGAGACATGGAGGGCTTGGTCATGTCAAATCTCTCCGCCAGATCTCCGGCTGTCCTCTCACCCTTGCGCAGCAGGGCGAGGATTTCGCGCCGGGTGGGGTCGGCCAGCGCTTTGAATGCCTCGTTGCTGCTCATGTTGTGATTAGACTGCCTCCTAATTAGACATTTATCTAAATATAGATGCCGGAGGTTTTCCTGTCAAGGGACCCGTGAAGATTATTCTTGGGAAAAGATCGGGGCACGCCTCGTGGATTGGCCAGGGACCGGGCGCGAGCACGGAAACGCGCGCGAAGATCGATCGCTGAAGCAGGATTGCCCGGCCAACGGCGAGCTGTTTCCTAGTCCCTAGTCCCTGTTCCCCGTCTTGCAATACCATGGAGCCATGCACGTTCTCTCGGCAGCCGAGATGCAAGCCTGCGACCGGGCGACCAGCGAGCGGTTCGGGGTTCCGTCGCTGGAGCTGATGCGGGCCGCGGCGGCGGCTGTGGCGGCGTTTGCGCGAGGGCAGTTTCCGCGCGCGCGGCGGGTGACGGTGCTGTGCGGCCGAGGCAACAATGGCGGCGACGGCATGATGGCCGCGCGGCTACTGGCCGGCGCCGGGCTGGAGGTAACCACGCTGTTGCTGGGCGCGCCCGATGGGCTGGCCGGCGACGCAGCCCAGGCCTGGCGTGAACTGTCGAGCCCCGCGCATGGCCTCATCCACATCGTCGCGGCGGAGGAGGATCTGGCCCGCTGCAGCCGCGCCCTTGAAACCGACCTGATCGTGGACGCCGTGGTGGGCACCGGATTCAAGCCGCCGCTGAAAGGGCTGGCGCTGGCGGCGTTCAACTGGCTGAAGGGCAGCCGCGCGCCCGTTCTCGCCGTCGACTTGCCTTCCGGCTGGCCCGCCGACGAGACCAGCTCCACCCTGGCCACTTCCGAAGCCAGTTCGGCCTTTCCCGCCGATGCGGTGGTGACCTTTACCGCGCCCAAGCCGGCGCACGTTTTTGGGCAGTTGACCCGGCGCTGGGATCAACCCATCGTGGTGGCGCCCATCGGCTCGCCAAGGGCTGCCATCGCCTCGGCGCTGGACCCCGATTCCCTGCGATTGCATTGGGCCGGCTCGGCGCTGGCGCTCGCCCAGACGCCGCGCGCGGCGACGGCCAACAAGGGCAGCTTCGGCCACGTGCTGGTGGTGGGCGGGACGCTGGGAACAGCTGGAGGCAAGTCGGGTGCGCCGGCCATGGCGGCGCTGGCGGCGTTGCGGGCAGGCGCCGGCCTGGTCACGGCGGCGGTTCCGGCCCCGGCGCTGGAGTTGGTGGCTGCGGTTGCGCCGGAGCTGATGACCTTTCCGCTGGCGGTGATTCCGGCGGGGGAAATCGCGGCGACGAACCTTGCCCCGGAGGTTATGGCGGCGCTCATGGCCGGCAAGACCGTGCTGGCCATCGGTCCCGGGCTGGGCCAAAGCCCGCAGACGGTCAAGTTCACCACCGGACTGCTTTTCGCCAGCCAGATCCCAGCGGTCATCGACGCCGACGCGCTTAACATTCTGGCTGCCAAGCCGGCGCTGCTGGCCGAGTTGGTGCGCCGCGGCGAGCGCACGCTGGTGCTCACGCCGCATCCCGGCGAGATGGCGCGGCTGGCGGGAATCACGGTGGACGAGGTGCAAGCCAACCGGCTGGAGGTGGCGCGCACCTTTGCCCAGCGCATGGGCGTTACGCTGGTGCTCAAGGGCGCGCGGACTCTGATCGCCCATCCCGATGGCAGCGTGGCCGTGAACACCAGCGGCAATCCCGCCATGGCCAAAGGCGGCAGCGGCGACCTGCTCACCGGGTTGGTGGCCGGGCTGCTGGCGCAGTACCCAGCCGAGGCGGCGCGGGCGGTGGAAGGGGCCGTTTATCTGCATGGATTGGCCGCGGACCTGGCCGTCCGGGATGCCGATCAGCACACGTTGCTGGCCACGGATACCCTGGCGCATTTTTCCCGGGCTTTTCGCTTTCGCTTGCGCGGTCCGAACGGGTATGTTTGGTTGCAGGGGCTGCCGGCTGAATCGTCACCGGCCACGGCCCAGCGCGAGGCCGCCGGATGAGCAACGACCCAGGCAAGAACCACGAGAACGAGGGCCGGATGCACGAGTTCGCCACCCTCAGCGGCGCGGATACCATCGAAGTCGGCCGCCAGCTGGCGAGCCTGCTGAAGCCGCCGCAACTGCTCATCCTGCGCGGAGATCTGGGCACCGGCAAAACCACGCTGGTGAAAGGCATCGCCCAGGCCCTGGACGCGGCCGAGGCGGACGAGGTTACCAGCCCGACCTTCACCCTGATTCACGAATACGTCGGCGCGCAGGACGGCAAGCCAGTGAAGCTCTTTCACCTGGACGTGTACCGCCTGGAAGGCGAGCGGCAACTTGAAGCGCTCGGCCTTGACGAGTTGCTGACTCCGGACGCATTGGTGCTGGTGGAGTGGGGCGAGAAGTTCAAAAGCATCCGCAAGAAAGCCACGGGCGAGATTGCTATAACGTCCACCGGCGGCGACGCGCGCAAGATTACAGTGACGCTGAAGGAGTAGGCGGCGCAAGTCCGCGGACTTCCAGTTATTCCTGAATCTGGATCGTATCCAACTTCCTGCGCCGGTCTTCGACATTTCTCCCGCAGGTCTCTTGGAATCCTATGAATCGTATTTCTTTCGAAGAAGTGCAAGCGACTCTCGCGGGCGTCCTTGAGAAGCTGGGCTTCAGTCGCGACCGTGCGCTGGGCTGCGCGCGGCTCTTCGCCGAGACCACTCGCGACGGCGTGTATACGCACGGCATCAACCGCTTTCCGCGCTTCGTCGCCATGGTGCGCAATGGCAGCGTCGATGTCGAGGGATCGCCCGAATTGGTGACCCGCTTCGGCGCGCTGGAGCGTTGGGACGGGCGCAGAGGTCCAGGCAATCTGAACGCGCGCGCTTGCATGGAACGTGCCATGCAGCTGAGCCGCGAGCACGGGCTGGGATGCGTGAGCCTGGGCAACACCAACCACTGGATGCGCGGCGGAAGCTATGGCTGGCAGGCGGCGGAGGCGGGGCTGATCGGCATCTGCTGGACCAATACGCAGCCCAACCTGCCGGCCTGGGGCGGCGCTGAGCCGTGCCTCGGAAACAACCCGCTGGTCATCGCGGTTCCGCGCGAGGGCGGCCATGTTGTGCTCGATATGGCGATGTCGCAGTTCTCCTATGGAACGCTGGAGAGCTACAGGATGCGCGGCGAGATGCTGCCTGTCGATGGAGGCTTCAACGCGGAAGGCAACCTGACGCGCGATCCGGCCGCCATCGAGAGGTCGCATCGTCCGCTGCCGATCGGATACTGGAAGGGAGCGGGGCTTTCCATCATGCTGGACCTGGTGGCGGCCATGACATCGCTGGGCAAGGCCACTCACCTGTTATCGACCGATCCGCTTCTTGAGACAGGCCTCTCGCAGGTCTTTCTGGCTATGAATCCAGCAGCGCTTGGGGACGAACCTGCGCTCTCGCAAATCGCAGACGATATTGTGGCTTCGGTGCATAACTGCCCTTCCGCGAAAGAGGGCAAGAAGATTCGTTACCCCGGAGAGCAGACTTTGCGGACGCGCGCGGAGAACCTCGAACTCGGCCTTCCCGTCGAGCCCGCGGTGTGGGCGCAGATACTGGCAATGTAACTCGGCTGTCTCGATGGGGCGGCGCGGAAAGAGTGGGGAACGGCGAACCTCAATCTCACGGCGGATGCGCCGCTTACGCCCGGCCCGCGAACTCCCGTGTTTCGGTGGACACCTTGACCTTGACCCCTTCTTGAATGAAGAGCGGAACCTTGATTTCGAGGCCGGTCTCGAGCCTTGCCAGCTTGGTTACGTTGCCGCTGGTGTCGCCGCGCGCGCCGGGTTCGGTGTAGGCAACCGCCAGTTCGACCTGGGCCGGCAACTGCAAGCCGATGGGATTGCCATTGAATTTGTGAAGCTGGATCAGGGCGCCCTCGACCAGAAAGTCCAGCGCGTCGCCGACCATCTGGCCGGAAAGGGAGTGCGTATCGAAGGTCTCCTGGTCAAGGAAGTGCGAACCCTCGCCGTCGCTGTACAAGTAGGAGGCCTCGACCGTCTCCAGATCCGGCTCCTTGAACTTGTCGCTGGCCTTGAAGGTCTTGTCGAAGACCGCGCGGGTGAGCAGGTTGCGCATCTTCAGGCGGACGAGGGTCTGGCCGCCGCGGGCAGTGGGAGTGGAAACCTCGGCTTCCAGACAGTAATACGGGACGTTCTCAAACTCAAAGTACATCTTGCGCTTGACGGTAATGGCATCGATCAATGCGGCCATGGATTCCTCAAGAAACGGGCTTGGAGGCGGAAAAGCTCGCAAAGATCTCATCCGGCTCCCCGTCAATTATAGGGGGACGCGTGCCTCGCCGTGCTTGGTCCTTTTTCCTGCCCGCCGCATCAAAGAAGTGAGCCCGCCTTGCGGGCGTCATTTCTTCCCCTGTGAGAACTGCCTTGGCCCGACCGCTCCTTACCGCACGCCTGGAACAGAAAGACTGCATCTCCGAAGTTGCGCAGTGCTACCACTTCGTCTTTGTGATCGACGCGGTGGAAAGCTTCCCCTTTGCCGCCGGCCAGTTTGTCTCCGCCGTGGCCGAGGACGCCAACGGCAAACTCCAGACCCGCGCTTACTCGATCGCTTCGGCGGCCAACGGCAACCGCTTCGAGCTGTGCGTGAACCGGGTCGAGGAGGGATTCTTTTCCAATCACCTGGCCGACCTGCCCGACCTGCCGCTCGGCGCGACGATTCAGATTCACGGGCCACACGGGCACTTCCTGCTGAATGAGCCCATTACCGATTCGATCCTGATCGCCACCGGCACGGGCATTGCGCCCATGCGCGGATACCTGCATAGCCTGTTCCCCGCCAACGGAACGGACCGCAGCGGAGGCAAGGAAATCTGGCTGGTTTACGGCACGCGCTACGAGAGCGACATTTATTACCGCGACGAGTTCGAAGCCCTGGCGAGGCGCAAGCCGAATTTCCACTACCTGCCCACGCTGAGCCGCGCCGAGGAGGGCTGGGGCGGCCTGCGCGGCTACGTGCAGGATCACGTGGCCCGGATCATTGAGGAGCGCGCGGCCCGCCTGGGCCACCCGCTGCCCATGCCCCCGCCCGATCCAACTCTGCTGGCATCGGAGCTGAACTTCGACATCTACGCCTACATCTGCGGGCTGAACTTCATGGTTTCCAGCGTGCGCGAGCGCCTGGCGGGCTTCGGATGGCATCGCAAGCAGATTGTCTTCGAGAGATACGACTGAGGCTGGCGGCGGTTCCGACGCGTCCCCGCGTCCAGGGCCGTTCCCAGCGCCGCGGTTCAACTTACCGGAAAAAGCTGAACATCCTCTTCTTTTCCGGGATTTCGGTTGTACCGCAAACGCCTCTCGCCATATCCCGGATGGTCCGCGAAAGGGACGAGTCTTCGAGCGCCAGCGGAGTGCCGGTGTCCTGCATCCGCCGCGCGGCGGCATAGTTGTTGGGAACCTTCCAGTCAGCCGGCCGGGTGAGCGCCTTGGTCACCTGCTCATCGGCGAATCCCGGCGAATCGGGATTATAGCGGTTGATTACGACTTCGAGTTTGGGGCCCCCGCGATGGTTGAATTGCCCGATCATCCGGTTTGAGTTGCGCAGTTCGGCAATGCCGACCTGGGTGACCAGGTAGAGGGTGGCCGATTCCTTGAAGAGAGCCGTCTTCTCCAGGTCGAGCCTCGATCCCGCATCCACCACCACATAATCGAACTGCTGGCGGGCGACGGCCAACAGCTTGTCGATGGCCTCATCGGTGGGGTCGTAGGGAATCATTTCGCTGGGCGCCGCGAGCACGGACAGGCCGGAACTGTGACGAACGACCATCGTGGATAAAGAGATCGCATCGAGCCGGCCGAAGTTCTGAAGCGCGTCCACCGTCGAGTATTCAGCCTTGATCCCAAAGTTCATCGCCGCATCTCCAAACGGGAGATTGAGATCGATGAGAAGGGTGCTCTTGCGCGACTCCTGGGCCACAGATACGGCAAAGTTGCTGGCCAGCGTGGTGACGCCGGAACCGCCTTTCGAACCCAGGAACACAAACAGCGCGCCATCGGTCTTTTGCGGGGCCTGGGTTGCGGGGCGGTGGGCTGAAGCCCGAACCAGGGCCTCGGCCATCGTATTGTGAGTGAGGGGCAGGCGGAGAAACTCGCGAGCGCCGGCGCGCATGCACCGGACCATCAGATCCGGATTGGCCCGCTCCGAATAGACCATGACGATCGCCGAGCCTTGCGCACAGATGCTCTCGATCAGGTCCAGGGCAAACTCAGGATCGCTGTCCAGATCGACGATCAGGACGTTGTAGTTCCGCATCAGCAACTGCGGCACATCGCCGAGGCTGGCTGGATAGGCCTTGAACTCATGGACTTGGCCATCCTGGCATTCCGCCAGTGCGCTCGTCACTTCGCCGCGCCGCCGCGCGTCCGGACCGATTACCGCAATGGACAGGACGGCAGCGCTAAGGCCATCGGAAACGTGAAACGCGGAACTCATGGGCCCTCGAAACTTGGCAATCTCTCATTCCCAATATCGGCAGTTGGGAGACCGGCATTCGCCCTTTTTGAGAAGACTATACCATATTAGTAGGATACGCTCCCCCATTAGGGCTATCTGATCACTGTTGAGCGGTAACGTAACTTTAGTAAGGTTCAAGCGTGAAGGATGGGACGGAGGCACGGGTAGGCGGGGTGAGCCGGCGGCTGTTGCCGGGGCTGGCGGTCGGCGATGGGTATTTGCGCCACCCTTTCGACCTGGAGTTTGGGGTGCGGACCAGCGGGCTCGTCGCGGGGCGGCACTTGAAGTCCGGGCACCGGCACGACCGGCATAACACCGCCTATTACGGGATTGCGCCTTCTGTCTTCAAGTCGCTGATGGCGCGCTGGCGGGGGAGCCGCAACGTGGCGCCAATCGACGAGTATGCGTTTGTGGATGTGGGCGCGGGGATGGGGAGGGCCGTGCTGCTGGCCTCGGAGATGCCTTTTCGCGAGGTGGTGGGAGTGGAACTGAATCCCACGCTGGCGCGAATTGCGCGCCGGAACGCGTCGGCGTGGCGGGCGGCTGGCCGGGCGCGTGCCCCCGTGCGGGTGGTTTGCCGGGATGCGGTCGAGTTCCGGTTTCCCCAAGGGTTTTGCGCGGCGCTTCTCTTCAATCCTTTTGGGGCGCCGGTGCTGCGGCGGCTGTTGAAAGCGCTCAAGAATGGCTTTGCCGGGCGGACGGGGCAGTTGGACCTCCTTTACGTGAACAACGAGCAGGAGCGTGTGCTGGAAGCGCAAGCGGGATTTGTGAGGCTGTTCAAGGGCGAGGTGAGGCGGTCGCGGGCGGATGCGATCACCGACCATAAGATTCTGTCCAACCAGCCGGAGGGGGAATATGCATCGTCCAATGCGGAGGACTGCTCGATTTGGCGATTTGTTGGGTGAGGATGCGTTGGGCTCTTCAGCCGCAGCTGGAATTAAATGCCAAAACCAGATTGTTGCTGTTCCGCTTCCCTGCTGTTCTTGGTTGTAAGCCAAAGAACGAAGGCTAACGAAACGACAGTTCCAAGCAACATTCCATTGACCGACCAGAACGGACGAAGGGCCAGGATAGCACTCCTTGGTTTGTGATTCGCGACCAGAAGGAGATCCGTTCCAATGAACAACATTCCAAGAATTCCCAATCCGACCTTAACGACCTTTGGCCAGATGTTGTTTGGCAACACGATAGAAAGGAGAATGGCGACTAATGTTCCCGTCAGAAGGCCCTTGACAATCTGGAAGGCAGCAACGGCTGATAGGGGCGTGAGGATGCCGATACAACGGAAACCAAACAAATCCAGCGCCATGGTGGACAGGACGAGCAGTCCGGCCAGGGCCGATCTTCGCCGGTTCCCGCCTCCAAAGTGTCCGCCAGGCGTCAGCGAGCCCACCAACAGCAACGAGCTGCCCAGAAACCCTAATGAGAGGCTGATCTTCATGATTGTGCTCATGCCCTTCCACTTTATGTGCAGGACACGTTGAGCATATTCGTCACCTTGATCGGCGGCCTTGTGGTACCAGCGAACGGCCTCGGCGGGGTCCCGCGGCACCCCTCTTCCGTAGTAATACATATTGCCGAGGTTGTATTGCGCGCTCGCATAGCTCTGGTCAACGGCTTTGCGGTACCAGCAGAGAGCTTCGGCGTAGTCCTGCGGCACTCCCTGGCCCTGCTCATACATGAGGGCTACGTCGTTTTGACCTCTCGCGTCGCCTTGGTCCGCAGCCTTGCGGTACCAGCGGAGAGCTTCGGCGTAGTCCTGAGGCACACCCTGGCCGTAAAAATACATATAGCCGAGACCATTCTCACCACCGGCGTAGCCTTGGTCGGCGGCTTTACGGCGCCAGCGGAGAGCCTCGCCGTAATCCTGCGGTACCCCTTGGCCGTGGGAATACATGTATGCAAGCTCGGACTCAGCCTTTGCGTCACCCTGGTCGGCGCGGATCCTGCATGCTCTGGCGCGCTCGGCGAATCTCTGCTCTGTGACTTTGGCATTATGCGACTGCCAGATGAGTATTGCCGCGCAGATCGCGGCAAAACACGCAGCAATCGCTGCGCCCTTCCACATTGGGGTTTCAGGCCACTCGGCCATTGTAACGCCAAATTCTGCCTGAAGATCAAGGAGGGGAATTCCATGAGATTTCACAGTTAGATTTGACGGGGCATGGCGAGCGCGAGAAAGCTGTATGCTGGGCTGCGTGGGCATCCCTTCGGAACGACGGCGGGAGCGGGGCGCGTGGGAGCAAGGCTTTGAGTGAACCGCATCTGATTTTGGGATTGGGCGAGCTGCTGTGGGACTTGTTGCCCGAAGGGGCGCAGTTGGGCGGCGCGCCCGCCAACTTCAGCGTGATGGCGGGGCGGCTGGGCAACCACGCGGCCATCCTCAGCCGCATTGGGCGCGACCATCTGGGACGGAAGGCGATGGAGCGGCTGGACGCGCTGCCGGCGGACGCGAGCTCGGTGCAGATTGACCCGGCGCATGAGACGGGCCGGGTGACGGTGGCCTTCGAGGGCGGGCAGCCGCATTACACCATCCACCGGCCGGCGGCGTGGGACTTCTTGGAGCTTTCGGACGAGTGGGTGCGGCTGGCGGAGCGGGCGGACGCCATCTGTTTCGGGTCCCTCGCCCAGCGCTCGCTGGAGTCGCGGCAGACGATCCAGACGCTGGTGGCTCAGACCCCGTCGGCGTGCGTGCGCGTCTTCGACGTGAACCTGCGCGCGCCGTTTTACTCCGCCGAGGTGATTCTGGAGTCGCTGGAGCTGGCCACGGTGATCAAGATGAACGACGCCGAGCTTCCGCAGGTGCTGGGGCTGCTGGGATTGCCGGCGAACGAGGGGCCAGCTGCGGACCGGCTGCGGCTGGGCGCGCTGCGCCTGCTGGCGGAGTTTCCGGCGCTGGAGATGGCGGCCATCACCCGCGGCGAGCATGGCAGCCTGCTGGTGACTCCGAAGGACTGGCGCGATCACCCCGGAATTGCGGTGACAGTGGCCGACGCGATCGGGGCGGGCGATGCGTTTACGGCGGCGCTGACACATTACCTGCTACAAGGGGCGGACCTGGCTACGCTGAACGAGGCGGGAAACCGCTGGGGCGCGTGGGTGGCCTCGCAGCCGGGCGCCATGCCCGCCCTGCCGGAAGAAGTCATCGCCGGGATCACAGCGGAGATCGAGAGGTGAGCGCTGGAGATGAACGTTGCGGGAAGGCCCGGTCTTGGGTCAGTTTCCGGTTTGCCGATTACTCGCTCAGAGCGCTCTAATGGATCGATCTTGTTTCAGCAACAACCCTTCCAGCGACTACAATCCTCGTAAACACCCCGCTGGCGAGCGCGACAAAGAAATGGCGTCCTTCATTCACATCGCAGACAAGAACAAAGAGCAAGCAATCCTGCGAAACGGTATCAAGTCCACGAAGGGCCGCTCCGGAGTTCGGGGCGTTTGGGCAATGCCGGTTGTCCCCAACTTCACAACGACGCATCAGTGGGCGCGAGAGCTCCGGAGGCAGCCGATCAGGACGCTTGTATGTGTTCAGTTCAACGTTCCTGACGATGACCCCGTCTTGGTCGGCAAATACGATGGTGAAAAGTTGGAGATGACAGCAGCGGAGGCGGTTGGCGCAGTCCTTGACCATACCGACCCGATGGGACTCGAAGTAGTCATCCCCAGAAAGATCACCCCAAAAGAAATCACGCGCACGTATCTAGCGCCGCGCATCACAGGTTGGCGGTACTATCCCACCGCAAAAGGCAAGCCGCCGTTCTGTCACTGCAAATGGTGTAATCGCGGGGAAATACGCGCCCAGCGTCTGATTCGAGAATAGAGGGCCGTTGGTCGGCTATCCGGAAACTGATCGATTACCAGGGCTTGGTCCCGCTTGCCAGCGGAAGGTGCGATCTCATAGTCTGGGTTGCGTCATGAGTAAACGAATCCTCGCCCTCGTTCTGCTGCTTGCCGTCACGCTGCCATTCAGCCTGATCGCACAGGCGCCTTCGCTCTCCATCCAGGTGGATCGCCCGACCGCCAAGGTCAGCCCGATGCTCTACGGGCTGATGACCGAGGAGATCAACTTCTCTTACGACGGCGGGCTCTATGCGGAACTGGTCCGCGACCGCGCCATCGGGCATGGATGGGGAGCGCTCCAGCACTGGACGCTGGTGGAGCACGGGAACTCCGCGGCGAAGATTGCGGTGGATGAGACAACCGGCCCCAGCGCCGCGCTGCCGCGCAGCTTGAAGGTAAGCGTGACCTCGGCGACCGAAGCCGCGCTGGCCGGCATCCAGAACGACGGCTATTGGGGCATCGCGGTGCGGCCGCGAACCACCTACAGCGGCTCGTTCTACGCCAAGAGCGACAATGCTCGGATCCCCGTGACAGTGAGCCTGGTCAACGATCAGACGGGCGCGGTTGCGGCCAGCGCGAAAGTCGCGGCGGTGTTTGGCGATTGGAGGCCGTACACCTTCACGCTCCAGACCGAAGATCTTCCCGTTTCGGCGAACAACCACCTGATTCTGACCATTCCGCGGCCGGCGACGGTCTGGTTCGACCTGGTTTCGCTCTTTCCGCCCACCTATCTCGACCGCCCGCACGGCAACCGCATCGACCTGATGGAGAAGCTGGCGGCCATGCATCCCAAGTTTCTGCGCCTGCCGGGCGGCAACTACCTGGAGGGCGATCACATCGCGGAGCGCTTCGAATGGAAGAGGACCATCGGCCCCTGGGTTGACCGGCCCACACATCCCAGTCCGTGGCATTACCGCTCGTCGGACGGCATGGGGCTGCTGGAGTTTCTGGAGTGGTGCGAGGATCTGAAGATCGAGCCGGTGCTGGCGGTGTATGCCGGCTACTCGATGGCCCAGGAGCACGTGGAACCGGGGCCGGCGCTTGAGCCTTACATTCAGGATGCACTCGACGAGATCGAGTATGCGACCGGCGGCGCGGATACCTGGTGGGGCGCCGAGCGCGCCAGGGACGGGCACGCCGAGCCGTTTCCCTTGCATTATGTTGAGATCGGCAACGAGGACTGGTTCGACAAGTCGGGCTCCTACGACGGCCGCTTTGCGCAGTACTTCAAGGCGATCAAGCAGCGCTACCCGAGCTTGCAGTTGATTGCGACCACGCCGGTTAAGAGCGTGAAGCCGGATGTGCTGGACGAGCACTTCTATATGTCGGCCGAGGAGTCGCTGGGCGACGCCAATCACTACGACAAGACCGACCGCGGCGGCCCGAAGATCTTTGTGGGCGAGTGGGCCACGCGCGAGGGCGAGCCGACGCCCAACCTTGAGGCGGCGCTGGGCGACGCGGCCTGGATGACGGGCATGGAGCGCAACAGCGATTTGATCGTCATGGCCAGCTATGCGCCGCTGTTTGTGAATGTGAATCCCGGCGGCATGCAGTGGGAGACGGACCTGATCGGCTACGACGCGCTGTCGAGCTACGGGTCGCCCAGTTATTGGGCGCAGGTGCTCTTCGCCAGCCACCTGGGCACGGAGGTGGTGCCGTCGGCGCTGACCGATGCCGGGCCGCGGATGTATGCGTCGGTGACGCGCGACGACAAACAGCGCAAGCTCTTCGTCAAGGTGGTCAATGCGTCGTCGGAGACGGAGCCGGTAGCCATCTCGCTGACCGGCGTGGAGAAGGTGCAGCCGGATGCGAAGCTGGTTACCTTGAGCGGCAAGACGCCCAATGCGACCAACACCATCGCCAACCCTGAGGCCATCGTTCCGGTGGAGCAGAAGATCGAGGTGGGTGGGCCAAATTTCAAGCAGAGCTTTGCTCCCTACTCGATCAATGTCCTGGAGATCGGCTACTGAACAGAGATCAGAGATCAGGGAACAGGGGTCAGGGAACAGCCGGAAGGGCGGCCGGCGGCGGGGCAGGCCGGTGTTTGGCGCGCAGATAGGCGACTAGCTGGGCGATCTCCGCGTCGGTGAGAGCGTCGCTGAAGGGCGGCATTTTCTGGCCGCCATTGAGAATCTGATTCGTGATCTTTGCCGCAGTCCAAACCTTGTCCTTGGGCAGGTTGGCCAGGTCGGGGCCCTTCTTGCCTCCCGAGCCGCCGGGGCCGTGGCAGTGGGCGCAGCCCTTGTCCTGAAAGAGAAACGCGCCGGCCAGTTCGTCGGCCCTGGCTTTTGCACTATCGAGCGCGCGAGCCGGGAGCGCGGCAAGAAGCAACAGGGTTGGCAGCAGGACGAGGCACTTCGGGCGAGGAATCACGGAAGCCATTCTCGCATCCCGGAGGGTAGGCGTGCCTCCACCTTTCGGTGGTATGGAGCGATGCCTCCATGGGAACCTTCGAGGCTTCTGATTAGCAGCGCCGCGCTCACCAAGCCTGCGCGAATCGATCTCCGCCCTCAATGCCGGAAGTGGCGGATGCCGGTAAAGACCATGGCCATGCCCAGCTTGTCGGCGGCGGCGATCACTTCTGCGTCGCGCACCGAGCCTCCGGGCTGGATGACGGCTGTGGCTCCGGCAGCGGCCACGGCTTCCAGTCCGTCGGGGAAGGGGAAGAAGGCGTCGGAGGCGGCCACGCAGTCCTGGAGCGGCAGCACGGCTTTCATCGCTCCGAAGCGGGCGGCGTCCACGCGGCTCATTTGCCCCGCGCCCACGCCGAGGGTCTGGCCGTCGCGCGCATAGACGATGGCGTTGGACTTGACGTGCTTGCAGACGCGCCACGCAAAGAGCAGGCTGCGCAACTCCTCGGCCGTCGGCGGCCGCCAGGTGACCACCTTCAACTCGGACTCGGCGACTCGGCCGGTGTCGGCATCCTGCAACAGCAATCCTCCCGAAACGTGCTTGACCACCGGGCGCGGCGGCGCGGCGTGCACCTCGACCAGCCGCAGGTTCTTCTTGGGGGCAAAGCGCTCGCGGGCTTCGGCGGTGAAGGCCGGTGCGGCGATGGCCTCGACAAAAAGCTTGGCAATCTCCGCCGCCGCGTCCCCATCCACCGTGCGATTGATGCCGATAACCCCGCCGTATGCTGAGACCGGGTCGCAGGCGAGGGCCTTTTGGTAGGCTTCCAGCACAGTCGAGCCGGTGGCCGCGCCGCAAGGGTTGGTGTGCTTGACGATGGCGACGGCTGGTTCGTCGAACTCTTGAACCAGTTCCCAACAGGCATCCAGATCGACGAGGTTGTTGAAGCTGAGTTCTTTGCCCTGGCACTGAATTGCGCCGGCGATGCCCAAACCGGAGCCGTCGGCGTAGAGCGCGGCGCGCTGGTGAGGGTTTTCGCCGTAGCGCAGCGACTGCGCCAGCGGCAGGTTGATGCGCAGAGTCGCGGGCAGGCTGGCCGTATCCGGCGCGGCAGCAGCAGCTGGCGATGGCGCCTCGGCAATCCGGTCCAGCGTATTGGCGATGGCCGCATCGTAGGCCGCAGTGGTGGCGAAGGCTTGCCGCGCCAGCCGCCAGTGGGTCTCCCGGCTCAGTGCCCCATGGGCGCTCTTCAATTCCTCGATGAGAGCGGGATAGTCGGCAACGCGGGTTACGATGGCCACGTCCTCGAAGTTCTTGGCCGCGGAACGCACCATCGACGGCCCGCCGATATCGATGTTCTCGATCAGGTGGCCGAAGGCGACGCCTGGCTGCGCCGCTGTTTTCTCGAAGGCGTAGAGGTTCACCACAACCATATCGATAGGCTCAATGCCGTGGGCAGCCACGGCGGCCTCGTGCTCGGGGTTGCCGCGAATGTAGAGCAGCCCGCCATGAACATGCGGGTGCAGCGTCTTGACCCGGCCGTCCAGCATCTCCGGAAAGCCGGTCAGGTCGCTGATGTCCTTGACGGCCAGGCCGGCATCGCGCAGCGCCCGCGCCGTTCCGCCGGTGGAGACCAGTTCAACCCCAAAGCCGGCCAGCGCCTGGGCAAACTCCACCAGGCCGGTCTTGTCCGTTACGCTCAGCAAAGCCCGCCGAATTGGCTTTTCCGCACTCACAGTTTCGCTCCTTTTCGGTTCCGCTCATCCACGCGCCACTTTCAGGCACACCCTGCCAGAGGCGTTGCGCGCGAAGACCAAACTCCAGCTTACATCGAAGCCTTGGCTCCGTTTTCCATATCCCCGTTTGCGATTGCTCCCAATTCCGCTCGCGCACCGTCGAATCCTTTGCCCCATTCCACGGCGTTTTCAGAAATGCTTTAGAGTGAAGTCATGGGAAGTTATCCCACCCCACCGCACGACCGTTCGATTCTTCCCCCCGACGCCGGTTATGCTCCGCCGCAACACGTCCGCCGCCCGCGGCCGTCGTGGGCGATGGCTCCGGCAACGTATTTGCTGGTTGGCATCAACTGCGCGGTCTTTCTGGCCATGGCGGCGCATCGAGTCAGCGTGATGAGTCCCACGACCGGCCAACTGATGCACTGGGGAGCGAACAACGCGGGCTCAGTGCTGGTCCAAGGCCAATGGTGGCGCATTGTCACCGCGATGTTTGTGCATGTAGGCATCCTCCACCTGGTGACGAACATGTGGTGCCTGTGGAACCTTGGTTTGCTGGCCGAGCCGCTGATGGGCTCGTCGGGCGTGCTGGAGGCCTACATTCTTACCGGCGCGGCCGGCAACCTGCTTTCTACCTTCGTCAACTGGTGGTGGAATTACTCCGACTGGACGAGATATCACGCCGAATGGATCAGCCACCACGCCTTGGGAGAGGTCTTTGACCCCACCATTGTCTTTCCCGCCGGCGCCGGGGCATCCGGCGCCGTCTTCGGAATCGCCGGAGCGCTGATTATCCTGCTCAAATCGAACCGGCTGCCCGTGCCGCCCCTGGAGCTGAGAAGACTGCGCAGGTCGGTCATCTATTTTGCAGCGATAAACTTGGTGCTTGGTCTCTCAATCAGCTTCGGCACCATGGTGGCGCACTACGGGTTGAGTATCGACAATATGGCCCACCTGGGCGGCTTTACCTGCGGGTTGATCTTCGCCGCTCCGCTGGTGCCCCGGCTTGGTTCGCCGCGGCCCGTCTTTGAGGAACGCCTGCGCATCGCCGTGGTCATGGTCGTGGTAATCCTGGTGCTCTTCGGCTTCTATCTGACCAAGTTGCCAGGGTAGAACACCTCTGCGACCTTTGAAGCGGCGCAATTCCTTCTCACAGCCCGTCTGCCGGCCGGAAATCCCGCGGTCCGCATCGGCGCCGTCGATGCCAGTCCCGCCGTGCGGAGCGCCTTTGTCGGCGAACCCTGGCAGGCCAGGCCCGCTCCCGCTCCCGTAAGCCCCGCGCTAAGCCCACTTTACCCCTATTGCAGTGTTAAAACCGTGTTAACATTGAACCTCAAGGAGCTGGCAGACCCCTACCCATCCCCGCCAAACTTAACCCATGAACCTCTACCTCATGCGCCACGCCAATGCCGGACTCGCCCGCGGAAACCCCGCTCTCGACGCCAAGCGGGCCCTCATCAAGGAAGGCAAGGAGCAGTGCATGTTGATGGCCCGCGTCTTGAGCGCGCTCAAGGTGCAGGTGGATGTGGTCGTCTCCAGCCCCCTCAAGCGCGCCCTGCAGACCGCGCAGTTTGTTGGCACCGAGCTGGGCTATGAGGCCAAAGTCGAAGTCAGCCCGGCTCTCGCGCCCGGCGGCGACTTCACCGCCTTCCAGCAATTGCTGGCCAAATATGCCGGCTACGAGGGCGTGCTGGCCGTGGGCCACAACCCCGGCGTCTTCCAGTTTCTCGGCCGCCTGATCACCGGCAACGGCGCCGCCGCCATCCGCATGAGAAAGGGCTCGGTGGCCCGCATTGACCTCGACCGGCATCCTCCCCTCTTGCAGTGGCTCATCGATCCCCGCATGGCCCGCTCCATCTACTTGAGCGTGCAGAAGAGCTCCCGCCCAAAGACCTCGCGGAAGTAGCCCGCCTCCCTGCGAAGGTTCCAAATCTCCGACTCCCCACCCGTCGGCCACGGTTCCAGTGCCGGGCGGAGTAAGCGAAATGGATGGCTCCGCTGCCGAAATCCTTGTATACTTGGCGCGTTTTCAATTCCTCGTCTCTCCGCAAGGAGCGAGAAGGAAGGTTGCCGTCACGAACATCCTGAACTCCGCGCTTCCGACGTCCATTTCACATCACAGGGTGGGAGGAAGAATTGTTTGAGCCGCCTCAACCCTCGGATCGCTGGGACCGCGGCGCCGGGCTCTTCGGCGACCGCACGCTCCATGGCCTGGAGATTCTGCTGGACGAGGCCTTCGTCATTCCCGGCACCGGCATCCGCTTCGGCATTGACGGAATTATCGGGCTGGTTCCCGGCCTCGGAGACGTTCTGGCGGGGCTGCTCTCGCTGGTGATTCCACTGGCGGCCTGGATTCGCGGCGTACCTTACGTGACTCTCGCACGCATGGCGGCCAATCTCGGCATCGGCGTGCTGGTGGGCTCAGTTCCCCTCTTCGGCGACATCTTCGACATCCTCTGGAAGGCCAATCGCCGCAACTATCGCCTGCTCTGCCGCCACCTGGGCGCGCCTCGCCGCCACACCGGCCGCGACTGGGCATTTCTGCTGCTGCTGGCCGCGGCGCTTGCGCTGGTCTTCGCCATCCCGGTGGCGCTGGTAGTGTGGCTGCTGGTCTGGCTTGGTCATACTCTGGTTCCCGCGGCCGGGATACGCTATTGAGGACGATTCGCGATACAATCAAGCTGCAACGTCGGGGCGTAGCGCAGCCTGGTAGCGCATCTGCTTTGGGAGCAGAGGGTCGGGGGTTCAAATCCCTCCGCCCCGACCATTACTTCCCCTTTCTTTCCAAGGAGTTGCGGTTCCCCCAGTGGTACCAATGGGGTCTGCCAGCGCTCCAATTGTGCCAAAACTGTGACGTTGTCCAGCGCGGCGACCGCCATGCTCCGGGGGCTCCACGTCGTCGTTGCTGAAGGCGCCAGCAAGCCGATGCAGGATCCGCAGACCTTGCTTAGTTGTTCTTCAGCTCAAACAGCCAGTAGTAGGTAGGGTTCAGTGCAAACTTCTGGACTTCCGGATCCGCATACTTGCTCTCCCGGGCAATGAGCCTATAGCCGACCCGCTCAATGACGGGGAGCATGTCCTGTCCCAGATTGTTCCGTAAGAGCTGTCCACCATGGTTGCCGGCGTTGGGGACGATCATGAAGTATTTGACCCGATACCTTCCAAGTTGGTCCAACCACCACCCCATTGCCGGGAGGGTGCACTCGGAAAAGCTGTGGACATTGATCGCCAGGTCAATCTTCGCCGAATGCAAGAACTTGCCCATTTCATTTGCTGGGGCTAGTTCGAAACGGCCCTCAAGCCCGCGAAATCGCAGATAGTATTCGCACACGAAGCTGGATTCCGCAACTGCGTCGGTCACCCAGTATTTCCCGAGCAACGGAAAAGCACTCATCGCACGATGCGCTAGACGCCCATACCCCGCTCCAATGTCCAGAATCGAGAAATGGTCTTGCGATCCAATGCGCAGATGGCGGTCAAGAAAGTCTATTTCGAGAATCGAGTCCAACAAGTCCCTCGATACGCGCTTCCCAGCCATTTCGAAGGTGATGGCTCCGAAAGCGCCGTCTTCGGTGAACTTCTCCATAAGGCCAAGGCGATCGTTGGCAAGGAGATAGTAGGTAGTTAGAAGATAAGCTCGCTCATGCAGATGCTCATCCCCCAGTTGATAGACCCACATGTTGTTGCCGCGGAAATTTTCCAGGCTCAGCGCGGCCGTGGATTCCTCCACCCACACCTGCGGCGTTTTCACCTGCTCGTCGAGTCCGGCGCACATTTTCCGGAGTTCCAGCAGCCGGGGGTTCCCGGCCCGCAGATAAGCCGCCGCTTCTTTGGGGATCGCGGCGGCCGTTTGGACCTGGTTGAACGAGTCGATCTCTTTGATCTGGGAGGGATGAAGCGCCCATTTAGGAAAGACCCGATAGCCAAAGCGCATGGCAACGCGGTCAAGTTGCCGGCCGATGGATGTCGCGATGGTCATGATCCTGAGTCTCTCCACGCTACTTTAAACCGACCCTAGATTCCTCGGACCTTCCACACTCAGCGGACATCAGCGTTCTATTGCCCGACGCCCCAGAAGTACTTCGAGCATGGCGAGAGCAAGGGGTCATTATAGCCCAGGCTCGCAGGCCCTTCAAAACGCGTTCAAGCCGCGCGAGTGGGTAAGGAAGGAAAAACAGGCGTCAAGCCGCGCCGGCGTTTCCACGCCAAGCCGCCCCGCCTGTGCGATCAGCCCCACCCGGCAATCGCTGGGGTTACAATCGCTGTGGTCAAGTTTCATGCCGGAGCACGACGCGATGCGGCTGTCTTGGAAGGTTGCAGTCCCTGTTCTATGCGTGGCCATGATCGCCGGTGCAGCGATCCTTTGGTGGGTCTACAAGACGAAGGCCGACGAGCGGAAGCTGGCCGAGGAGGCGCAGGCCTGCCGTGCGCGCGCTGAGCAGGGTGACGCAAAAGCAGAACAGGACCTGGCCAACATGTATTATTACGGCCGCGGAGAGCCGCAGAGCTACGCTGATGCTTTCCAGTGGTGCCGCAGGGCCGCCGACCAAGGTTATGCCAGGGCGGAATACGACCTCGCCCACCTCTATCTTCAGGGTGAGGGAGTGCCGAAGGATGCTGCTGAGGCTCTTCGCTGGTTCCGCAAGGCAGCCGACCAGGGCGACGCGAGGGCGGAATACGGAATGGGCTTTATTTATCACGAGGGAAGGGGAGCGCAGCAGGATTACGCAGAGGCTGTTCGCTGGTATCGCAAGGCCGCCGATCAAGGCAACGCACTTGCCGAGTACGAACTCGGCTATATGTATCATCACGGCGATGGGGTCTCGCAGGACTACGCCGAAGCGGCGCGCTGGTACCGCAAAGCCGCCGACCAGGGCGATGCGCATGCGGAGGCTGGAATAGGCTTTCTCTACTACTACGGCTATGGAGTGCCACAGGACCGCGCCGAGGGACGCCGCTGGATCCGCAAGGCCGCCGACCAGGGCGAAGACTACGCCCTGCGCATTGTGAGTGCAAAGCTGACGGGATGGAGGAGGTTCGATCTATTATTCCGACTTATTGCGGGCATATTGATGACGATGGGCTTTCTGCAGCCCGGAAAGGACCGGTGGAGTCTTCGGTCGAGAATTGCGCCCCTCACAGGATTGCTTTGCCTCGTCAGCGCTGGGCTGAGCTGGTACGGGTACACCCACTACAAGATCCGTTATTGGACCTATGGCCCCAATGCATTCACTTTGTTCAGATGGCTGCTCAATGGAGTCGTGATCGTCTTACTCATCTATGTCGTGCGAACATTCAATACGCCTGCTCAGCCGCAGTGCGAGACAGCCGTGCCGGAAACCGATGCGGATAGCCGCGGTCACACAGAGCCATAGACACTCATATCCCGCCTTAGACGCAAGAACAAGAACGCGCCGAAGGCGGGGCACCCATGCATTTGGAGGTTTCTACTGCGCCAGGGGAGCCGGCGGGCGCGGAGCCGCCGTCTGGGGAGACGCCGCCGGCTTGGCCTTGGGAGCTTCCTGCTTCTTCGCCGGCGCCAGAATCGCGTGCAGAATCGTGCCCTCCATGCGCGGCATGAACTCCACAATCCCCGCCTCGCCTATGTCCTGGATGAGCCGGTTGATGATGGCGTAGCCCAGCTCGCGGTGAGCCATTTGCCGGCCCCGGAAGCGCAGGCTGGCCTTCACCTTGTCGCCGTCCACCAGGAAGCGCACCGCCTGATTCTTCTTGGTCTGGTAATCGTGCTCGTCCACGGTCACTGAAAACTTGACCTCCTTGACCACGATCACCTTCTGCCTTTTGCGGGCGGCGCGCTCGCTCTTGTCCTTTTCGTAAAGGTAGCGCCCGTAGTCCTGAATGCGGCAGACCGGGGGAATCGCGCTGGGCGAAACCTCCACCAGGTCCAGGCCCCGTTCGCGGGCAATCTTCAACGCCTCAAAGGGCGGCAGAATGCCCAACTGTTCGCCGTTCTCGTCGATAACGCGGATCTCACGCGCGCGAATTCGGTCGTTGATGCGGATAAAGGACTTTGCGGAACGTTTGTCGAGTGCGATGGGCTCCTCCAAAAGTCGTCCGTGCCCGCCTCCGGCGGTAAGCGGAAATCGCCGCGGGCTCTCGAACGCACGCTAAGTATAGCATTGGCTTGGCTCTGCTGAACAAAGGGTTTACGAGGGATTACGACGGACTCGAATTCGTTGCCTTCAGCGTCCCCTCGGCAGTCAATCCACTCACTCGCACCCGCGCCAGCCGGTTGGCCTCGAGCCGGCCCTCAAGCTCGACGGGGAGAAAGTTCTCCGTGAGCGCAGCCGTCCAGCCGCGAGCCTCCATCTCCGGCGGCGTGTTCAGCGTGATAGCCTCCACCTCCCGCCCCACAAGGCACCTTCGGTGCGTTTGACTTTTTTCCAGCGCCAAGGTTCGCAGCAGCGCTATCCGCTCCTCGACCACAGCGGCTCGAACCGGCCGCTCGGCGTGCAGCGCCCATCCCCGCGTCCCCGGCCGCGGAGAGAACGGAAACAGGTGCAGATAGCCGAAGGGCAGCGCGCGCACCAGTTCCAGGGTCTCGGCAAACTCGCCATCCGTCTCCCCAGGGAAGCCCACCATCACGTCGGCGCCCAGCGTCAGCTCGGGCCCGGCGGCGCGCTCGAGGGCCTTAACCTTTTCAACGTAGTGCCAGGGCCGGTAGCGCCGGTGCATCCGCCGCAGCACGGCGTCCGAGCCGGATTGAAGCGGCAGATGGGCGTGCCGCGCCAGCCGCGTACCGCCAAACTCCGCCATCAGCTCAATCAACTCCGCGTCCCAGTCCATCGGTTCGATTGAGCTGAGGCGCAGCCGCGGCAGTCCGGTCCGCTCCAGAATCCGGCGGACAAGCCCCGCCAGCGACCGCACAGAGCCGGGTGCCCCAAAAAGGCTGGGTGCCCCATCCTTTCCGCGTTCTTTGGCGGAAAGGGTGGGATACCGCGAATCTCGATCCGTTCGTTCATAAGGATCGCCAGCCAGATCCCGTCCCCATCGCCCCAGATTGATCCCCGACAGCACCAGTTCCTTGCCCCCGGCCGCCACAAACCCCTCCACCTGCTTCAGAACGGCGGCGGCCGCAAGGCTTCGCGACGAACCGCGCGTCCGCGGAATCACGCAAAACGCGCATCGGTTCCCGCATCCCTCCTGAATCTTCAGGTTGGGCCTGGTCTGCGTCCCAGGCACAATCTGCGCCTCCTCCAGAAACGAGTGAGCAAACCGATCGTCCGCCCAGATGGGTGCGAAAGGCTGCGCGCCGCCAGCCGCAAGCGACTGAACGCTCACCAATTCCGGCAGCGGAACAGAAGCGCTGCCAGCCCGCTCGCGAGCCAGACCCAAAGCAATCTCCGGCGCCAGCGCCTTGTGGCTGTTGCCCACCACCGCGGCCACGCCGGCCATCCCAGCCAGCTCCTCGGGCGCGCGCTGCGCATAGCAGCCGGTCACCACGATTCGCGCCGCGGGATTCACCCGGTGCGCCCGCCGGATGAACGCGCGCGCCGCCCGGTCGGCCTCCGCCGTCACGCTGCACGTATTTACCACCACCACATCGGCCGCCGAGGGCTCACCCTCGCGGAGCCCCGCCACACGCAGCCGGTCGCTCACCGCTTCGCCATCCGCGCGCGCCGCCCGGCAACCGAAATGCTCGACGTGGAAGCTGAACGCCATGAGCTCAGTCTAAGACCTGCGCCTCCCGCCCGGAACGCCTGACCCCGCGCCCACTCCCGCATGCCCCAGCCTCAGCCGCGGCCCGCGCCTCCGGTATACTGTGGACTGACCACTTGCCGCAGCGGTCTCCTCGTCCAACGATGCAAACCGCAACCACCGCCAGCGTTCCAGCTCCGGCTCCCACTGCCTCGAACGGCGGCACGCGGCACATCCTCGGCTTCGTCTACTTCACCTTCATCTGCTATCTCTCGATTGGCCTCCCGCTCGCCGTCCTGCCGCCCTATGTGCACTACCGCATGGGCTTCAGCGCGGCTCTCGCCGGCCTGGTCATCACCATCCAGTACGTCACCACCCTTCTTAGCCGCCCTTGGGCCGGCCGCATCTCCGACCGCGCCGGCGCCAAGGTTAGTGTCCTCTGGGGCATGGGAGCCTGCACCACGAGCGGCGCGCTTCTCATCGCCGCTTCCGCCGCCATGCACCTCACTTCCCCGCGCCTCGCAACCTGGCTCAGCCTCTCGATTCTGATCTTGAGCCGCCTGGTGCTGGGAGTCGGCGAGAGCCTCGGTTCCACCGGCTCTACCCTTTGGGGCATCACCAGCGCCGGGCCCCAGCACACCGCCCGCGTCATCTCCTTCAACGGCATCAGCACCTACGGAGCGATGGCCCTCGGCGCTCCGCTCGGCGTCGTCCTCGAAACTCACTGGGGCCTCGCCTCGCTGGGCCTGCTTACCGTGCTTATCGGCGCCGTCAGCCTCGCCCTCGCCATCCGCAAGGCACCCGTTCATGCCGTCCCTGGCGAGCACCTGCCATTCACCAGCGTCTTTTACCGCGTCGCGCCCCACGGCATGGGCCTGGCCCTCGGCGGAGTCGGATACAGCGTCCTCGCCACTTTCATCACCCTCTTCTACGCCAACCGCCACTGGGGAGGCGCGGCCCTCTGCCTCACCTCTTTCGGCGCGGCCTTCGTTGTCGCCCGCCTGCTCTTTATCCACGCCATCGACCGCTTCGGCGGATTCCCGGTCGCCATGGCCTGCCTCTCGGTTGAATCCATCGGCATGGTTCTGCTCTGGCAAGCCTCCTCGCCCTGGATGGCCTTCACAGGCGCCGCCTTTGCCGGCTTCGGCTTCTCCCTCGTCTTTCCCGCCTTCGGCGTCGAAGCCGTCCAGCGCGTCACCAGGAACAATCGCGGCTCCGCCCTCGGCGTCTTCACCGCCTTTGCCGACGTTTCCTTCTTCCTCACCGGCCCCCTGGTCGGCTGGGTTCTGGGAGTCTACGGCTACTCCAGCGTCTTCCTCTTCGCGCTCATAAGCGTGCTCGCCGCCCTGGCAATCGCCATCGTCCTCCGCCGCCTGCAAAGCAAGGAAGTTCAAACCGGCTAAGGTGTCTCCGTGCAAGTTCATGTCCGGCCCTGCCCGCACCGGACCCGCGCCCGGCCCACCGCTACCCGATGCCACCCGCCGCGCGTCAAACACTTGGGTGGTATACTTTAGCCCTGAGACTGCCGTTCCAGGCCTTTTTTCAGTGTCTGCCGCGTCGCCGTCTGGAGGATTCTCGCCTATGACTCCACGCGCCCGCCGCGCACTCTTCGCCGTGGTTCTCTTCTTTACCGTCTGCGCCGTTGCCGGCAGCTTCCTGCAGCGCAAGGTGGGGGCGCAGTCGTCCTCCGACGAGAGCCAGCTACGCGACAGCCTCAAGTCCTTCACCAGTGTCTATTCCATCGTGGAAGAGAACTACGCCGAACCCATCGAAGGCGACAAGGCCGACGCGGCGATCTACGACGGGGCGATCCCGGGCATGCTCCGGGTGCTCGATCCGCACTCCAACTTCTACGATCCCAAGGCCTACGCCAAGATGCGCGAGGAGCAGCACGGCCGCTACTACGGCGTGGGCATGACCATCGAGCAGCCGCGCCGCGACGGCAGGGTCTATGTCCTCTATCCGATGGAGGGCGCGCCGGCCTTCAAGGCGGGCATCCATCCCGGCGACATCATCGACGCGGTGGACGGCAAGAGCACCGTCGGCGAGACCTCGGACGTGGTGGCCAAGGAACTTAAAGGGCCCAAGGGCACGCACGTGCAGGTGGCCATGCTGCGCGAGGGCCAGCCAAAACCGCTGGTTTTCGATCTGGTGCGCGATGAGATTCCCAACCCCTCCGTGGACCTTAAATATGAGATTCGCCCCGGCGTGGGCTACATCCACCTGAAGCAGTTCCAGGAGACCACGGCGCAGGAGGTCAACGACGCCGTGGACAGCTTCCCCAACCTCAAGGGGCTGGTGCTGGACCTGCGCGGCAACCCCGGCGGCCTGCTCAGCCAGGCCGTGGATGTCTGCGATCACCTGCTCGCCAAGGGCCAGATCATCGTCTCCCAGAAGGGCCGCGCGTATCCCGACGTGGTGTACACGGCCACGCACGGCAACGACGGCCGCACCTTTCCCATCGTCGTTCTGGTCAACCGCAATACGGCTTCGGCGGCGGAGATTGTGAGCGGCGCCTTGCAGGACCACGACCGCGCGCTGATTGTGGGCGAGACCACCTTTGGCAAGGGACTGGTGCAGACGGTCTTCAACCTGAGCGAGAACACCGGCCTGGCGCTGACCACCTATCACTACTACACGCCCTCGGGCCGGCTCATCCAGCGCAATTACGCGGGCGTTTCGCTTTACGACTATTACTACAACCACGGCGGCGCCCTGCCCACCAACGCCACCAACCGCGAGGTCAAGCTGACCGACGCCGGGCGGACGGTCTACGGCGGCGGCGGCATTACGCCGGACGAGAAGATCGAGTCTCCCAAAAGCAACCGCTTTGAAGACACGCTGCTGGAGAAGGATGCTTTCTTCCACTTCGCTCCTATTTATGTATCCAAGCACTCTGTGGATGCGAGCTTCGAAGTGAACGACGCCGTGCTGAACGAATTCAAGCACTACCTCACCAGCCAGGATATTCCCTGGACGGATGCCGACCTGAACGGGGTGATGGACTGGCTGAAGACCAGCATCAAGGACAATATCGTAACCATCCAGTTTGGTGAGTTGCAAGGGCTGCGCACGCGGGCCGACTGGGATCCAATGATCCAGAAGGCGCTCACCTTTCTGCCCGAGGCGCAGGCGCTCGAAGACAATGCCCACAAGGTGCTGACGCAGAAGGCGGAGGCGCGGAACGAGTCGCGGTAAGCGGTATTCTTTGACAGGCAAGATAGGCCGTTCCCGCGGGGACGGCCTTTTTGCGTTGGCTTCGAAGAACTTTCGACTCCGGTTCCTCTGAGGTGGAGCTTAATTCCTCGGCGCCGCTTCCACCACCATTCGCACCAGTCGGGCCATCTGCCGCTTGTGCACCGTGCTCTTGGTCTTCTGCTCATCCACGCGATTGACAACGATCAGATCGAGCGCCGGCACAACCACCGCATACTGCCCAAGATGGCCTTCGGCCCAGAAGCTTCCCTTCGGAAAAGTTATCTCTTGCGGCTTGCCGCTGGCTGAGTCCCCGGTCCACCACAGATACCCATAGCCGCCCGACTCCGCGTCGGAGTAAGGGCGCGTGCTCGCCTTCACCCAGTCCTCCGGAACCACCTGCGTGCCGTTCCATCTGCCCCCGCGCAGAAAAAGCAGGGCAAAGCGCGCAAAATCCCGTGCGCTCATATCGAAGACATACGCCGGGAAGCGCGTATCCGAGCCAGTAATGTAATGTCCGTCGCGCGGGGTGAAATCCTGCATTCCTATCGGCTGGGCGATCTTGCGGTAGAAGGCGTCGAATATCTTCTCGCCCGCCGCCTTCTCATAGATGAAGCCGAGCGCATTGAAGTCCCAGTTGTTGTAGTACCAAAAGGTGCCGGGAGCATGGGAACCCCGCGGCGGCTTCTGTTCTTCCATCCCCTTGGTCTCGTAGACGGTCGGATGGTAGACCCCGGAGCGCGCTTCGAGCAGATCGCGCACCGTCGCCTGCTTCTCCTCGGCCGTGAGCGACGGCTTGTTGTCGTCGATGCCAAGCTTTGCAAGGGTGTCGCCGGGGTCGATCTTGCCCTCGGCAACGGCAATGCCGATCAGCGAGTTCAACAAGCTCTTGCGGCAGGAGTGCAGATTCGACTTATGCGCGACATCGCCCCACGCGGCAACCACCACGCCATGCTGTACGATCATGGCCGATGTGGAGCCGATTTCCTCGATGTACGCGCGGATTCCGGTGAGTTTTTGCGACTGCCATCCCGCCTGCTCCAGAGAGGAAAACTGCTTCCACTCCGCGCCGGGAACAGTTGTCGATTGGCACTCAGCTTGAATCGCCCAGCCAAAAAGCAATAACGCCATCAAACAGCAATGCTTGCTCATGCGAATACCTATAGAAAGCGAGGCCAGTTGCGCATCGGCAACGGACCGAATGCTAAATGGAGAGCTCGGAATGAGCAACGCGGCGGCTACGGCTTTGGACTTCCCATCGGCGAGATCAGCAGGAAGGTCACGCTCTCCGCGGTGCTCCTCTTGTGCAGCGTTCCTCGCGGAATCACCAGCATATCGCCCTTCTTGAGCGTCAAGGTCGTTGCTCCCACCGCCGCGGGCGCCAGCCATTCGCCCGGCTTGGTATTGCGCCCGTCCTTCGGCGTGCCGCCAACCTCGTAGACCGTCGATCCTTCGAGTATCTGCAGCAGATGGTCGCGACCCTCGTGCCACTCGAACTCCTTGGCGCTCTTGGCCACCTCGGTGGTAAGAACAACCGGGCAGGGCATGGTTTTGGCGTCCACCAGATTGTTATTGCCCCCCGCTTGCAAGGCCTTGATGTCGTCCTGAATGCTCTGCGCGGTGAACAGTTGAAACGTAGCCGGGCCAGCCGGCGCCGGGCTCTGGCCCCCGGCCTGCGAGGCAAACAGCGCTGCATCTGTGAGTGCGATACCTGCCGCGGCGGCGACTGGCGCCGTGCGCAGGAAACTGCGTCGACTTGAATTCTTCATTGCGAGGTTCTCCATTCACTTGTCTCTGACCGTGTGTTTCGTACCTGGCGATTGGGTGCTGAGGATCCCACCCTAGGCGCAAGTACAGAGACGCGCCGAGGGTGGGGCACCCAATTTTGGTACAACAACATGCGGTCAGAGACCTAGCTTCTGCTTGAGTGAGCAATCGAAGCCGGCATCTTGCCGGCGAACGGCGCCCGATTTATCCGCCATTCAAAAGCTTACACCCCCGCGGAACCTCATCTTGCGCCGGGACCGAATCTTCAGCATTCTGGCTGGCGCAGCCACTCGGCCAGCAGGGCGGCCACTTTGCGCGGCTGCTCATAGGCGGCAAGGTGCCCCGCGTCGGGCAGCAGGTGGAACTCGCACCCTCCCGGCGCGGTATTGAAGACCTCCATCTCGGCCGGAGTCACGCCGGAATCCTCGCCCCCCGCGATAGCCAGCACGGGCACATCGACGGTCGCCACGGTGGGCACGGAGTCGGGCCGCGCGGCCAGGCCCGCCTGCACAGCCACTGCCGCTTCTGGCGTCAGCGTCATGCGCGCCCGCAACTCAGCCACGATCTCAGGATGGCGTTGACGCGCAGTAGCCCCGATCAGGGTGTGGGCCATGCCGTCGAAGAGCGCTCCGGTTCCCTCGGCTCGCACCTGGGCGATATTGGCAGCGCGCCGGGCCAGATTGGCCTCCACGTCGGCTTGCGGCTTGGAGCAGAAAAAGGCCAGCCCCCGCATCCGCCGCGGCGCCCTGCGCCACAACTCCAGCAGCACATAACCGCCGATCGAGCAGCCGGCAAAGACTGCCTCCCGCACTTGGAGATGATCGAGGAGAGCAAGAACGTCGGCGGCCAGTTGCTCCATGGTCAGCACCGGCGCGTCGGGAACCAGCGTGAAGCCGCCCAGCGGCAGGTTCCGGCCCAACTCCGAGCAGCCGTGGCCGCGCAGGTCGGGAACAATGGCTCGCACGCCGCCCAGATCTTCAGTCAGTGGACGCCAATAATCGCGATCGAGCGGCGTGGGATGCAGAAAAACCACCGGCAATCCTGCCCCGGTATCCTCAAAGCCCAGCTTCGCCCCGTCCCACTGGTAGATGCCCTTCATATACCAGGAGGATACTCCTCCGAGGGAATCCCAACCCAGCCGGCCAGGTAGGCTACGAAGACCAGTCCGCCGGAGAAGAAGAACCCGATTACGGTGAAGACCCGGACCAGAGCCACATCCCAGTTATAGGCCTGCGCCAGCGCCATGCAGACTCCGGCGATCCGGCGTCCGACGATCGGCCGGACCAGCGGCCTGCCCACCATGTACTGCGGCCCCGCAACCGCCGCGCCGCAACTCGAGCAGAACCGCGCGCTCTCAGGCAACGAGATCCCGCAGCGATTGCAAAAGAATGCCATGATCGATCCCTCCTCCAGAAGCCCTGTCACATTCAACATACGGAGAAGAGTCCCGGCCGGTTCCATGGAGATGGTTCCGCTCGGGCGGCGCGGCGGCCCGATTGCCAGTGCAAGGCGGACTCGGGTTTCTCGCAAGATGACGCACGAGGTCGAATCCCGTAGGATGATCTTCACCGTGCAAGTTTGCGCCATGGTACCGTTGCGCGCCGAGTTGCGGTTTTCCATCCGGCGGCTTCTGAGTAAACCACGTCCCTCGCGGGATCCAACTTCACTGGAGTAAAGATCGATGTCCGTTCCAGAGCATGAGGCCAACGCGAACATTCTCGTATTCGATGTAGGCGGGAGCCACATCTCCTGCTGCGAATTCTCTCCGTCCGACGCCGGAGTTGGCGCCGTGCATGAGGCTCCCATCCCGGAACCATGCAGCCTGGAGGAGTTCCTGGCCACGATCGAATCGCTTGGGAAGCGCGCCCTGCCGCAAGGCGCGCGGGTAGGCGGAGCCTCCTTTGCGATGCCTGGACCGTTCGACTACGCGCTTGGCATCAGCTCCATGAAGCATAAGTTTCAAGGCCTGTACGGCGTGCCGCTGACCCCGCATCTCGCGGCTTGCCTGGGTTGCCCGGCAGAGCGGATTTCCTATCTCAACGACGCGGCCGCCTATCTCATCGGAGAGGTGAGCAAGGGAGCCGCCGCCGGCGCGCAGCGCGCAATCGGCATCACGCTGGGCACAGGCGTCGGGTCGGCGTTTGCGGTCGATGGCCAGGTGGTCGTCACCGGCGAGGGCGTTCCCAAGGGCGGAGAGATCTGGGACTATCCGTACCGGGGAGGCATTCTGGAGGATTTGATTTCAACCGCTGCCGTCCAGCGATCCTATCAGCGGCGAACCGGCCGGCGTGCCGAGGTGCGCGCGATCGCCACTCTGGCGGATACCGAGCGGGAGGCGCGCGAGACCTTCGAGGACTTCGGCACAGATTTGGGTCAGGCATTGCGCGATACCTGCGCAGCATTCCACCCCGATTGCATTGTGCTGGGCGGCGGAATCGCGCGTTCAGCGCGGCTCTTTCTGCCGGCGGCGGAGAAGGTGCTGGAAGGCCTTTCCATCCGGATTTGCGTCTCCGCATTGGGCAGTTATGCCCCGCTGGTAGGCGCCGGCGTTCACTGGCGCAATGCGCGCTCAGCGCAGCTTCATGCGGCGGGCGCGGAGCCATCTCCAACTGCCGATTCCACTTCGCGTTAAGTCGTCCGATTGCTGTTTCTGTTGTTAACCCCCTGCTTTGCTGTAGCATCCACCTATGATTGCGGGCGTTTCGTGGGTCTGGTGGCTGGGGTTTCACGCGGTGGTGGCGGCGCTGCTAGTGGCCGAGTCACTGTTGTGGCGGGCTTTCGGCGATGCCCCAGCCCTGGAGGCCGCTCCGGCGCCAGCTTCGCTGCCCGGGCCTTGGCGCAGCCACCGCCGCTCGCGGGCTCTTGCCTGGCTGACCACGGCGGCGCTGGTGCTGGCCGCGGCCGGCTTTGCGATGTGGATCGCCGTCACTCAGGGCCGGCAGCCGGCGCTTGAATTCGTAGGCGGCTATTCCATTGAGATTTCGCTCAGCGTGGACAATCTCTTCGTCTTCCTGGTCATCTTTCAGGGATTTCGCATCAGCCCTCAGCGCCAGCACACGGCGTTGATGTGGGGTGTGGCAGGTGCGGTGGTGCTGCGCGCTTTGTTTATTGGCGCGGGCATCGGGCTGCTCAGGCGATTCGACTGGATCACCTGGGTATTCGGCCTGATCTTGCTCTATGCGGCCTGGCGGCTGTTCCGCGGCCGCTCGCCATGGTGGATCCGCCGCCTGCAACCGGCCCGCGGTTCGTTGCTGCCGGTGATTCTGGCCGTCGAAGTCACCGACCTGCTGTTTGCCATGGATTCGATTCCCGCCGTGCTGGCCATCTCTCACAATCCTTTCGTGGTTTACACGTCGAATATTGCGGCTGTTCTGGGCCTGCGCTCCCTTTACTTTGCGCTGGCGTCGCTGCTGGATCGCTTCCGCTACCTGCACTATGGACTGGCGGCGATGCTGGCCTTTGTGGCGCTGAAGATGCTCGCCGGCCGGTGGATCGAGGTCCCAATCACCCTCTCGCTGGCCACGATGGGCGCAATTCTGACGGTGTGCGCGGTGGTTTCGTGGATTGCGGGAACCAGGGATCGGGGAGCCGGGAGCAGGGATCGGTAACGAACCGGCCTGGATGATAGACCTGCCGCTCCGTCCGGCGATGCCGGGCAAAACGCTGTGAATCCGCTCAGGTTGCTCAGCGCCTTTAACCCCAGTTCAACATCTTAGTAATCTGGCCGTCACGCAGGATTGCTAGCCTTGCGTGAAGTGCGGGCAAATCCTGCTTCACTCTCATCCGGCCCGCGCAAAAACCCATCTTCAACCACAAACAACATTTGGAGGTCACTTTGACACACTCTATCGCGAGCGCGTGGAAGCGCCTGTTCGCATTGGCTCTATCGATCCTCGTGCTCTTCGCCGGTGTGGCGCTGCACGCGCAGGCAACAGGTTCGGTCGATGGCACTATCCTCGACGTGCAAGGCAAAGGGGTCGCGAATGCCGCTGTCACCGTAAAGAATGGCGCGACCGGTATCGCCAAGACCGTCAAGACCGACGCCAACGGACATTATGCGGTCGATGGACTGCCCGCCGGAACTTACACAGTGGAAGCAACCGCCAGCGGATTCGCGACCGGGTCCAAGACCGGCGTTGAAGTTGGCGCGGGGCAGACGCAGCAGGTTGGTTTCACGCTGAGCATCGGCTCGGCCGCCGAGCAGATCACGGTCAACGCGAACATCGATTCCATAGCCGCGCAGGCCGCGCCCAGCGGCGGCTTCATTGAAGAGCGTTCCGCCCAGTCGCTGGTCTCGAATACCTACATTGAGAACTTCACCTCGCCCATCGCCGACTTCGGCGAGGTCGTCCAGATCGTTCCCGGCACCTTCACCACCAGCGCCAATGGCATTGGTCTGGGCCAGAGCAAGACCTACTTCCGCGGCTTCCCCGACGGCGATTACAACATCGATTTCGACGGCATCCCCTTCTACGACACCAACACGCCGACGCACCACTCGTGGGCCTTTTTCCCCGCGCAGTGGATCGGAGGTGTGGACTTCGACCGCAGTCCCGGCACAGCCGCCACCATTGGGCCAACTCCCTTCGGCGGCTCCATTCATCTGCTCTCGAAGCCGCTCACCAGCGAATTCGACATTCGCGGCACCGTCTCCTACGGCACATGGAACACCAAGCTCTACGACGGGGCCTTCAACTCCGGCAGCTTCGGATTGTTTGGCAGCCCCAAGAGGTCGAATCTCTTCATCGACGTGCATCACATGAACTCGGACGGCTACCAGAGCTTCAACTTCAATAGGCGCGATGCCGGCTCGTTGCTTTACCAGTACCAGTTCTCGCCCAAGACCGTGCTGACGGGCTTCAGCGGCGTGATCCAACTTACCTCCAACGGGCCGAACATCAGCTCCACCCGCTGCATGCTCTACGGTGTGTCTGCCACCGGCGCTTACAGTTGCGCCAACGCCGATACAGCGAACGGACTCAACCCGTACACCGGTGCGGGCCTCAAGTTCCTGCTTACCAACAACTCCGACCCCACAAGTTGGTTCGACTACCAATACAACCACTACCAAGTGCCCACGGACTTTGAATATGTCGGCATCAAGAGCGAGTTCGGCAAGGGCTGGTACCTGGAAGGAAAGGGGTACACCTACAACTACGACAACGGCGAACTGTACTCCAACGCCACTCCGATCACCGAGGTTACCCAAGCCGCGGCCGTCGCCAACCCCTCCCTGGTTCCCGGCTCAATTGTGATCGGCACTGGCTCCAAAGCCGTTGATTATTATGATGGCGTAGCAGTCGCTGCTTGCGACGTCGCGGTCAGCAAGACCAGCAAGACCACCGGAATAACCACGGTTGCACTTCCCTGCGGCATCGACAAGTACAACAGCTATCGCAAGTACGGCGAGACACTGCTGGTCACGCAGACTTCGAAGCTGGGCGTCTTGCGCACCGGCCTCTGGTATGAGTGGGCGGACACCAACCGGCATCAGTATCCCAGCGATCCTGCCAACGGATGGGCCGATCAGGCGCTGCCGAAGTTCAACGAGTCGTTCTGGACCAACTCCTATCAGCCTTACGCGGAGTATGAGTTCCACGCGACCCCCAAGTTCAACGTCACGGCCGGAACCAAGTTCGCCGCCTACACCATCGATGTGCTGCACCACGCCGACGACGGAGCGACAGTGGGCCCCTTGACCTGCCCCCTCACCAACCCTACCGTTGCCTGCGCGGCCACGGTTACCAACACAGGCAGCTTCACCGCTTGGCTACCCTCCCTGGATTTCAACTACCGCATCCAGCCCAACTGGTCGGTTTATGCGCAGGCGGCAACCGGCAGCATCGTTCCTCCCAGCGCCGTCTACGACTACTACCAGACGCCGACGGCAACCGTCCCCAACCCGCAGCTCACCACGCCTCCAAAACAGCAGAAATCGACCACCTACCAAGCCGGCAGCGTTTACAAGGGCAACCGGATCGCGCTGGATGCTGACGCCTATCGCATCCGCTTCCAGAACAGCTACTCTTCCACGGAAGACACAACAGTCGGAGACGTCGACCTGGGCGACACCCTGTACTTCCTTCAGCCCAGCTCCATTACGCAGGGCGTTGAGTTCGAGACCACCATGGTCCTCATGCAGGGACTCAACCTCTATCTCAATGGGACCGCGTCGAATGCCTACTACTCGGGATCGCTGAATGCCGGCACCATCGACGCCCCTTATTACGAACAAGCCCCCTCCGGCCTGTGGGTGGCGCAGACTCCCACCGACACGGAAGAGCAAGGGCTCACCTATCAGAGCCATGGCCTGGATCTGGGCATCTTCAACCACCGTGTCGGCGAGCAGCGGGTAGACAATGGGGCCTATCATAACCAGGCCATCATCGCGCCCTTCAGCACGGTCAATACCTACATCAACTACACCATCCGGAATCGCTCCATCTTCGATGGGACCAAGATCAGGCTGAGCGCAACCAACCTTCTCGACTCGCACAACATTCAAAGCCTCAGCCTGGCGGGAGCGGCCGTCACCGAAACGATCCCAGGGACGACCCTCACCGATCTTTTCAACACCAACGGTCCCACCCCCATCAACGGGGCCGATACCCCTGGCCCCATGGCGGGACGCAGCTTTGCGGTCACCGCGACATTCGGCTTCGCGCCCAAGCAACGCAAATAGAAGAAGTCCGAGCGGCATTCAGGCTTCCAACTCGGCCGCGACTGTGGAGACCATCTCACGGCGCGGCCGGACGTGCGTTTGACAATGGATGGCCGGACGCACACACCGGCGCCGAGGTTCTCTGGGCGCTGCTCTACGGATGCTGTTCGACGACGACGTTGACGGTGGCGGCGTTGCCGGAGGCGGCCAGGCCGAGGAGATTGGTGGCCACGCCGGGGAGCGACGCCGGGGTGAAGGCGACAGAGCCGTCGATTGCCGAGGTGGCTGTGGCGGACTGGGTGGCCAGCAGCGGAGCCTGAGCGCAGACGCCGTGCGCGGCACAGGGCGGAGCCCAGGCGTAGAGAGCCTGGTAGAGTTCCACGGAGCCGCCGGCCATGGGGTTGCCGTCCATGTCGAGAAGGCGCAGGGTGATCTGGCTGGGAGTGGATTGCATGGAAAGGCTCTGGGCGGTTCCCGAGACCGCTTCAAGAAGACCGTACTCCGGGCGCGAGCCGAAGGCGTTGAAGGCGATGCACTGGCTGGTGCCGTTGAGACAGGCAGTGGCGGAGACCTGCTGGCCTTCAGCGAGCGGGCCTACGGTGAGGATCTTCGCGGCGATTCCGTTTGCGCCGGTGATGGCGGCGGTGCTGCCGAGCGCGCCGATCCCGCTCGACGGCATTTGCCAGGCCACGGACTGGCCGCTCAAGGGAAGGCCGCTCGAGAGAACCAGGGCCTGGACCGTCCAGGTGAAGGTTGCGCCGGCGGCCAGGGAAAGCTGGGGCGTGAGGGAGGCCAGGACGGGCGGCGTTCCGCCGGTGAAATGCGCCTGCAGGCTGGAGCCGTTGGTGAGCGCGGCGGTCACGATCGACCAGGTAGCATCGACGGCTGTCACATTGATGGTGGCGCGGCCGTCGCCGGTTGCCGCAACCGAGCAGACGGGCTTTCCGCAGGCGAGCGTGGCGGTTCCGCCGGTGACGGTGTAGATGACGGTGACGCCGCCAGCCGGGGTCAGATCGGGGCCCAGCGCGGTAACCGTGAAGGGAATGGGCGTGCCGATGGGCACCGTGTTCATGGGCGCGGTGAGCAGGGTGAGCGCGTCTCCCGCGCCGGAGTCGTAGCTGACTCCGCCGGCGACGATGGCCGCCGCGTAGAAGAGCGGCAGGTCGTCCACCTCGACGTCGACGGAGCCGGTGACGCCGGTGGCGGCGGGCGGCGCAACGGCGGTGATTTCGTTGGGCGAGATGCTGGTGACCACGGCCGGCAGGCCGCCGACCAGGACCGTGTCGGCAAGGCGAAAGCCCATGCCGTGAATGACGATTGGGCCTCCGGAGGCGGGCAGGCGCTGCGGCTGGACCGTATCGGCATAAAGCACCCAGCCGTTGTAAGGGTAGTCGGGACGGCCGTCGCCGCGCTGGTCGGCGATGCCGATGCGCACCATATCGTCGCCGGCGGTGGCCACCCGAAGCCAGCTTTCGCCGGCGGCCAGGCCGTTCATGCCGGGGCCGGCGCCGATGGCGGGCGCGCCGACGGGATCGAAGGCGTCCCAAATGCCGATGGCGGGCATGGCTTTGTCTTCAGTGGGCGCGCCGGTCTCGTCCAGGGCCTGCGTAACGACGGTGAAGATGCGGTTGCCGCGAACCGGAAAGCTGAACCAGTCGCTCTGGCCCACCTGGCTCAAGCGTCCGCACCAGAGGCCGCTTGCGGGCAGCGAGCGCGGCGCGGCCAGGGTTCCGATGGCGTCCTGATAGCCGCCAACCGCCGAGTCGGGAGCGTCGACGGTGAGGGTTTGCGCCATGCCCGCTGACAGTCCGCGGACCAAGACCGCCTGCAATGTGCCGGAGGGGGTCGCTTGGCCGTCGAGATAGGGGCCGACCGAGTCGGTGAGGATATAGAGGGGGTTGATGGCTTCAAAGGTGACCTGATAGCTGGCCGTCGTTGTGCCGGGCGGCAGCGGGATTCCGCTCAAGTCGAAGTAGCCCTGGAGGGACGGATCGTTCGATCCCCACTCAGTGAGGAGATTGCCGTTCGAGTCTGCGAAGCCGGTGACGGGATTGCCGTGGTTGCCGTTGAAGTAGCCGCCAGAGACAAAGGTAACCGCGTACTGGTAGAGGGGATTGCCGCCGGCGTCGAGAGGCCGGGCAACGACGTTCACGCCCTGCATGCCGAGGCCGGTGCGGAAGGTGACTGTACCCTGAATGGAAACGGTGTTGGCCGCAGTGAGCTGTTTGCCCGGGAAGCTGGCCAGGTTCTGGGCGGTGATGGGGTAGATACGGTTGAGGGCGGCGATGTCGTCGTAGTGGAGAATGGAGGGCTCGGGGATGCACTGGCCGCCGCTCTGGGTGCAGACGCCGCTGAGGGGTTGCATGACCGGCCAGCCGTCGGTTCCGCCGGGGATTTCGTCCACAAGGGCGGTGGGGTTGACCTGAGCGTAGTCCAGGCCGAGGATGCGTCCGAAGGCCCGCTCCAGCTCGTAACTCATCATCTCAGTCAGGTTGGAGTTAGTGGCGCATAGGCCGTTGAGCAGGATGATGCCGTGGGCGATGGTGGCATCCGGGCTGACGTTGTCCATCCAAACCCACACGCCGTTGTTTTGGCAACTGGTGGGATCGCTGGCGCCCACGCCGAAGATGGCATCGATGACCGAGCCGTCGGCGTCGTAGATGATCCCCAGCGGGTAACTCGTGGCCGCCGGCGTCACGTCGGCGGGCTGCGTAATGACGCCGCTGGCCGCCGCGATGTTAGCCCCGTTGACATCTTCGTTCAGAGGGCCTTGGTCGGCGAGTGTAACTCCGGCGGTGGGGACCGCGCTCCATAGAGCCGCCGCCGCATCCACCATCGCCGTGGCCTGCTGATTTGAGATTCCACTGTTGAGCGGCCCCTGATCGACGTAGTAACTGACCTGGCCGCCTGCCCAGTGGACGGGCTGGCCGAGGACTCCGGGGTTGAAGAAGCTGACCCCGGCGACGTACTTCGGTCCGCCGGCCTGGATGGCCGCGGGCGCAATCAGCGCCAGCGAAGCGAGCAAGGCCAGGGCCGCGCGGCGAGTTAGAACGAATGAAGGGCGGAACACGGGGCGCTCCAAGTTGAAAACTCATGGCTCGAACTGAGCGGCTGCCCGACAAGGGCGAGTTATCCGTGTTCAGGGCGGCCATAAAGGAGTTATCGGCCCGCGCCGTGGAATGGAAGTTTCAGAAAGTAATCGGAAAAAAGCAACCGGCGGGTGAAATATCTTATGGAAGAGTTACGGTTCTGTATCTTGGAACGGCAATGTGCAGCGAAATGCGACTTATAGGATCCAGAAAGTGGCCCAGGATGCGAAAATCTCATTAGAGACGCGGAGCGAGGCGGCGATGGCCGGTGTTTCAGCCTGTGCAAAAAGTGGCCGGTTTTTACACGGCGGCGATTCGGCGCTGTCGCGATTCCAGACAGACGAAACCAACCCGCAAGGTGGTTCGGCCCGGCAAAGCGTGCGGGATCCGGCTCGCGAAGGAATGCCCGCTATGCAACGCCCTAATCACTCCTTCTCGGGGGAGCGCAGCCGGCGGCGAAGGACAAAAAAGATGAAGTAGTTGATCCAGCAACTGGCTGCAATAGAGATACAAGGATAGAAGAATTGCGGGTAATCGCTAAGAAAGAAATGAAAAGAAAACCTGCCGTTCTGAATCCAACCTACGCCGCCGAGCGAGACCACGGTAAGAGCCAGCGCCCAGGCATAGAGCCGCCGTTGCCAGCGCAGGAGGCCCTGCGCGCGCCGAAGCGAGCGCAGCTCGGTATCGGCGGAAGGTCCCGGCGGCGGCAGCGGCAGTTCAGGCGTCACGCCCAATCCATCGCGCTCGATCTCCAGCCGCAGAGTCTCGTCCTGTTCAAGATACGCATCCACCATGGCGCGCGTCTCCGCCTTTGCTTCGCCCGCGGCATAGAGCGGCAAGAGGTCCAGAATCGCCTCGCGAGGCACAACCATCGTCACGCCCATTGACTTTTCGTTGCTCATTTCAACCCCTCCTCAGATTCATCAATGCAGCCCGGGCTCGATGGACCTTGACCTTGGCCGCAACTACCGAGATTCCCAGAACGCGCGCGATCTCGCTATAGGGAAGATCGTCTATGGCCCGCATCACCAGCGCCGCTCGATCCGCGGGCGGCAGATCTTCCATGGCCTTGAATACCTCTGCCGCCTGACGCCGCTGTTCCAAAACGGCATCCGATCCGGGCGCCGGGTCGGCCATCTGCTCGTCCAGCGGGGCACGCTTTGAAGATTGCTGCAAGCCTTTCAGAAAACAATTGCGCGCAATGGTAAACAGCAGGCCCTTGACGGTCTCGGTCCGGATCGTCCCGGAAGAAGTCCATAAGCGGACAAAGGTCTCCGAAACGATGTCTTCGGCATCCATCCTGTTACCGGTCAGGTACAGCGCAAACCGGAAAACATCCGCCGAGTACTTTTCGTAAAAGGAGCCGAGGTCGCTCATGGTCTTCTCCTCCGTTTGCGCCATGCTCATTTCACCACAAGTCTTGCCAGCATCAGGCCGCCGATTCCGTCCTGCAGGAAGTGGGCCAGCATTCCCGGACGAAGGCTTTTCCTCCACGCCGCAAGCAGGCCGAACAGGCACCCATAAACACCAATGGTAACGACCATGGCCGTTCCCTGATAAGCATGAGAGAGACCGAACACGGCTCCCTGCAGGATGATGCCGGCAGCGGCGCTTCCTGTCCACGCCGCGAACTGGCGCTGCAAATATCCCCGATACATCAATTCTTCGCAGATCGCCGCCGTCAGGCTCAAACCGAGAAAGAAGGCCGTTTCCGGGCCCGTGTGCGGAAGCAGGTTCTTGATCGCTTCGCTTGGCGCGGCGGGAAACAGATGACGGACGAGCGATAGCAGTATGTTAGCAACAACCAGAAAGCCAACTGCCAGCCCAGCGTCGTGTAACATTGTGCGCAATCTGGACTCGAAGCTACCTAGCAGGCTCTTCACGCTTTGCCGCTGTCTGCCGCAGCCCCAGGCAATCCATCCCGCCATTGCCCACTCGGCGACAAGGATAATCGTGTAGCCCACGATCCTGTGCGCGCTTCCCGTTGCGCTTCCCGCGCTGTGGATCCGCATACTGAAGCCAACCAGCGCGGCAAGCATCGTCAATAATCCAGCGGTGTGCCATAGCGGAAATGCCACCGGCGCTGGACGATCGACAGCGGGTAGCCCAAATGTTGCGATTGTTTCGGTTTTCATCCCATCTCCTTTCCTGCTCACCCTATATATCCGGAAAGAACCGAAAGGTTACAAGCACAGGCCGCCGACGGCAGCTTGCTCAGCGAGAGATACTTACCAAAGGGCATGTTCTCAATACGTTTTGCGATGCCTGGAGGAGGACTATACCCCCACGGCCGCGCGGCCTGCCGATGGATGGTTTGCCGGTCTTGCGCCTGTGAGAGAATGTTGGCAAATGCCGAGAACAGCATCAATGGTCGCCCCGCGCAATTGGAAGGATGCCGATCGCGTTGAGGCCACGCGGGAGTTTCTCAGCCAACCCCCGCCCCGCCGGGCCGCCATCCGCGACCTGATGACGGAACTGCTGTCGCCGGACCCCTTTGCCAGCCGCTACGCCGCCGATCTGGCCCGCCGCGTGAGCGCGCGCGAGCCGGGCATTCTGCGACGGCACGCCGATGTACTGATCGGCCTCGCCGCCGAGATTCCGCGGGAACAGTGGCCGGCCCGCGGCTACGTGACCCTGGCGGCCGCTTTGAACGCCCGCACGCATGGGCAGCGCATGAGGCTGGCGCCCCTGGTGCGCGCCATGGTCGAAGACGAGCGTATCGCCCTGCGCGCCATTGCCTTGGAGGCCTTCGCCATCCTCGCCCAGGCCGAGCCGGAACTGCGCGACGAAGTTCTGATCCTGTTGGAACGCTCGCGCCGCGCCCCCGAGCCCGCCGTTCGCTGCCGCGCTCTTCGCATGCTGCCGCAATTGCTGGCCGCCGAGATTGAGACCCGGTCCCGCTCGGCCATCCGGCGACCGGAACGGAGGGGCAGGATGAGCTTGCAAGGAACAGGGGCCGGGCCGACGAGAAGCTCGCGGCGGTGCGCGCGGCCTCAGATTTCGGGGTAGAAGTCGAAGAAGGCGTCGAGCGAGCGCTTGAGTTGCGCTTCGATCTCTTCGCGCGAGCCCTCAATGAGGTGCATGGTGACGTGAGCCTCGTGGCCGGTGGCCAGCTTGAGGGTGGCGTCGCGGATTTCGGTGACTTCGCCTTCGGGCAGGAGCCGCAGTCCATAGACGAGAGTCAGATTGGCCATGAAGATCATCTTAAAGAACGCGGCCGGGGACGAACAGTGCGGCTGGGCAAGATGAACAAACCTGGGCAAGTTGAACAAGGCGTCTAAAATCCAGACAGGAAAGCTTATGACAGAGATTCGCGATACGGTTATTCTTGGCTCCGGCTGCGCCGGGCTTACGGCGGCCGTTTACTCCGCCCGCGCTGGACTCAAACCCCTGGTTCTGGAGGGCCATGAGCCAGGAGGGCAGCTCTCGATGACCACGCTGGTGGAGAACTTTCCCGGCTGGCCGGAGGGCATCCAGGGGCCGGAGCTGATCGAGAACATGAAGAAGCAGGCCGCGCGGTTTGGGGCCAGCTTCCAGACGGCGCATCTCAACGCTGCCGAACTAGGCGCCCGGCCGATCCGATTGACGACCTCGGTGGGGGAGATTCTGACCCGGACGCTGATTGTGGCCTCGGGCGCCAGCGCGCGCTGGCTGGGATTGCCGAGCGAACAGGCGCTGATTGGGCACGGCGTCTCCAGTTGCGCCACTTGCGACGGATTCTTCTTCCGCGGGCGCGAGATTGCGGTGGTGGGCGGCGGCGATTCGGCGATGGAGGAGGCGCTGTTCCTGACTCGCTTTGCCTCCAAGGTGACGCTGCTGCACCGGCGCGAGGGCTTCCGCGCCTCGAAGATCATGCTGGAGCGGGCCATCGCCCATCCGAAGATTGAGCTGCGCCCCAACACCATCGTGGAAGAGGTGCTGGGCGTGGAAGAGCGCGAGGTGAAGGGTCTGCGGCTGAAGGATGTGAAGACGGGCGAGCTGTGCGAACTGGCCGTCAGCGGGCTGTTCCTGGGTATCGGCCACGAGCCCAACGCAAAGATGTTTGCCGGGCAGATGGACCTGGACGCGGAGGGCTATATCCGCACCACGGGCAACGTGCTGACCACTTTGAATGGAGTGGTTGTGCCGGGAGTGTTTGCTTGCGGAGACGTGCAGGACCGGCGCTACCGGCAGGCGATTACGGCGGCCGGGTCTGGGTGCATGGCGGCGCTGGAGGCGGAGAAGTTCCTCGAGGCGGAGGGGCACTGAGACGATTGCAGGAGCATCCGCATATGTTGTGTCGCGTTTTGTTCGTTCTAGTGTTGTTGAGCTCGACACCGTTGATCTCAAGGGCCGGAACTTATTCGCGATCCGCAACGAGGGTTTCGCTCAGGTGCGATGAGCGCAGAACTTGCCGACCTGTTTCAGTTCGCTCGCCCGACGGAACCATGAATGTACGGCGCGATTTTCAATGGGACGTCAAAGATCATCTGAATCTGGCTGAAGTACGTGTCATCACACCCAAAGGCACATGGGATCTGAACTTTCCTTTTTGGGTTGATGTCGACGTATTATGGTCGCCCGACTCGCGGTTCATTGTGCTCTCGGGAAATCCCAACGGTTACACAAACGGGATGGTGGTTTTTCGGGTTTCGGACTCCGGACCGGTTGAGATCGATGCTGCCCGAGAGCCGTTCGAGGATATGCTGCACAGGTTTCCGCCCTGCCGAGCAATTCAAGCGGATGAGAATTTATGCAAGCAAATCTCCTCGCATGAGGATTGGCTGAATTTTGCCGCATTGGATTGGTCAGGAGATCATTCCGTCGTCGTGATGGGTGAGGTGCCGCCGTCCGGGAGTTACGGTGGAATTCTGGGTCAGGTCATGGGCTACGAGGTGGATCTTCCGAGCGGGAAGATCGAGCGTACGATGACGGCGCGAGAGTTTAAGGCTCGCTGGCAACATTCCATGCCGTGGAGGTTTACTATTCCGGAGTCCCCTGAATGGCAGCAGTGAAGTTACTCGGGCTATCCAGGGCACTCGCGTTCAGAATTGATGGAAGACGAAGAAGACTGCCGCGACCAGGCAGACCCCCGCGGCGGCGTGATTCCAGCGCAGATGCTCGCCGAAGTAGAAGAGGGTGAAGACGGCGAAGACGACGAGCGTAACGATCTCTTGAATCACCTTGAGCTGGACGGGCGAAAAGCGGTCGGCGCCGATGCGGTTGGCCGGCACCTGGAAGCAGTATTCGAAGAAAGCGATGCCCCAGCTGACCAGGATGACCTTCCACAGCGCTTCCTGGCGGAATTTCAGGTGGCCGTACCAAGCGAAGGTCATGAAGATGTTGGAGAAGATGAGCAGGATGACTGTCCACATGGTCGTATTGGATGCGGGCGGGGTGGGCCGGGTTTCAGCGGGAACACGATGACAGCGCTCAGCGAAAATCTCGAACGGCTGGAGGCGGCGATCGCGGCGGCGTGCCGGCAGGCTGGGCGGCAGCGTGGCGAGGTCGAGCTGATGGCCGTCTCGAAGACCTGTCCGGCGGCTACGGTGGCGGAGGCGGCTGCGCTGGGGATCGCGCTGTTTGGCGAGAACCGCGTGCAGGAGTTTGCGGCCAAGGCGCCGGCGCTGGAAGGACTGCGGCGGTGTGACGCGTCGGCGAGTCCCATTCGGGTGCATCTGATTGGGCATTTGCAGTCCAACAAGGCGGCGCGGGCGGCGGAGTTGTTCGACGCCGTGGATTCGCTGGATTCGCTGCGGCTGGCCGAGCGGCTGAACGAGGCGGCGGGCAGGCTGGGCAAGCGACTGCCGATTCTGATCGAGGTGAAGCTGAGTTCCGAGGCGGCCAAGACGGGGCTGGAGCCTGAGTCGGCCGAGGCGGCCGCACTGCTGGAGCGGCTGCCGGACCTGGAGCACTTGCAGGCGCGGAGGCTGATGACGATCGCTCCCTTTGGCGCGGCGGACGATGCGACGCGGGCCTGCTTCCGCAGCTTGCGGCAGTGGCGCGACCAATGGGCGGCGGCGCATCCGAAGCTGGCGCTGGAGGTGCTCTCGATGGGGATGAGCGGGGACTTCGCACTGGCCATCGCCGAGGGCGCGACGCGGATACGGGTGGGGACTGCGCTGTTTGGCGAGCGCCGACCCAATGCGAGGCGGGAGTGATGCTGAGGGCTGCTTCAGCAGGCGTCACGCTGGCCGTCCGCGCGCAGCCGGGAGTGAAGAAGACGGCGATTGCGGGCGTCTACGGCGAAGGGCCGGCGGCGCAGTTGAAGATCGCCGTGCAGGCGCCGCCACTTGAGGGCCGGGCCAACGCGGCGCTGGTTGCCTTTCTGGCCGAGACATTTGGAGTGGCGAAGAATGCCGTCGAGTTGATGGCCGGAGAGTTATCCCGGAGCAAGGTCTTTCTGCTGCGTGGAATCGGGCGCGACGAGGCTGAGGCGAGGCTGGCGCAACTACTGGCAAGGAAGTGAGCCGATCCAACTTTCGCGCGCCGAAACGGATCAAGGCGGGCGCGCCGAACACCGCCGATTCCCGGCAGCACAGCCCCGCAAATCCTCCGTTGAGAGCGGAGAACAAGGCGAAAAATCCAGGTTCCTCGTACAATCCAAAGCAAGGAGACTGCCGCGGTGCGCCGAGTCTATATGGACGCGAATGCCACCACCCCTCTGCTGCCGGAGGTGATGGAGGCCATGCGCCCCTACTGGATGGAGCGCTTCGGGAACGCCTCCTCGATCCATCTGCATGGGCAGCAGGCGCGCGCCGCCGTGGACCGCGCCCGCGAAACCCTGGCCGAATTCTTCAACTGCCATGCCGCCGAGGTGGTCTTCAACTCCGGCGGCACCGAGGGAGACAATGCGGCGATCTGCGGCTTGCTGCGCCCCGGCGAGCACTTCGTCACCACCTCGATCGAGCACTCGGCGATTCTGGAGGCGGCCCAGCGGCTGGCAGGCAAGGGCATCGAGACCACCTTTGTCGCGCCCGCCGCGAGCGGCCTGATCGATCCTGAGGAGATTCGCCGCGCCATCCGCCCTCAGACGCGGCTCGTTAGCGTCATGCTGGCCAACAACGAGACCGGCGTGCTCCAACCCGTCGAAGAAATCGGCCAGATCGCCCGCACCGGAGGTGCTTTCTTCCACATCGACGCCGTGCAGGGCGCGGGCAAGGTCAGCCTCGATGTCCGCCGCTTCGGATGCCACCTAGCCACGATCAGCGCCCACAAGATGCACGGCCCCAAGGGCGTGGGCGCCATGTTTGTGCGCCGCGGCACTCCCATCGAGCCGCTGCTGGTGGGCGGCAGCCATGAGCGCCGCCGGCGCGCGGGCACCGAGAATGTGCCCGGCATTGTGGGCTTGGCCAAGGCTACGGAACTGGCCATGCTGTCGCTCGAGGACGGAACCATTCCACGGCTGGCCGCCTTGCGCGACCGGCTGGAAGCGGGAATTCTGCGCATTCCCGGCACCGGCGTCAACGGAGCGTTAATTCCACAAATGCTGGGTGCCCCATCCTTGCCGCGCACTTGTTCTTGCGGCAAGGGTGGGATACCTCGAACCTCAACCGGTTTTGTTCATGAGGATGGCTGCAATTCCGTTCCCCGCGTGGCCAACACAACGAATATCTGGTTCGACCAGTTGGAGGGCGAGGCGCTGGTGATCGCGCTGGACCTGAAGGGCGTGGCCGTCTCCGGCGGGTCGGCCTGCCACTCCGGAGCCACCGAGCCCAGCCACGTGCTGATGGCCATGGGCCTGGACAAGACGCGCGCCCGCGCCAGTTTGCGTTTCAGCCTGCTCAAGACCACGACCGAGGCCGATGTGGATTACGTTTTGCAGGTCGTCCCCGAGGCCGTGGAACACCTGCGCGCGCTTTCGCCGGTGGCGGCGGGAACGGCGGGGTAAGTCGTTGGGGATTGCGATGAATAACGAATATGCTCCGAAATGGGCCGAATATAGGCGAATCTGCACGTGGGGAATTTACTCACTTGTCGCATTCATCGCTATCCCTTTTGGGATGATCGCAATTTCTGGCGTCCTGATGCGCTTTGGTTTGTTCGGGTTTCTTGACCACTTGAGCATGCTCCCATTTATCACGGGCGTTGCTCTCATGTTCATAACGGGGTATTTTGCCTATCTCCATTACATCTGGGAGTGTCCTCGGTGTGGAGAACGCTTTGGCAGAAATCACGTGGAATGTCAGAATTGCGCTCTGCCAAAGTGGGCGAATGAAGACGACTCTGAGTTGGCTGAAGAAGAGGTAGCATCTGGCAAAAGAGTATGGCCTAAGCCGCGCATCTGATAGCTTACTCAAGTCACCGGTCGAACGCTTCGACAATGTTCTAGGAAGCATCAGGATTTCCCCATGACCGAGCCCGAAACCATCGCCGTAGCCATGTCTGGAGGGGTCGACTCCTCGACGGTTGCCGCCATGCTTGCCCACTCGGGCGACGGCTCCGCCGGCGTGAGCTGCTCAGTCGTCGGCCTCACCCTCCAGCTATGGGACCAGACGCGACTGGCCGGCAAGCACGGCATCCCCGACGCGCCCAAGGCGGGCCGCTGCTGTTCGCTCGACGACGTTTACGACGCCCGCCGCGTGGCCGAGCACTTGGGCATTCCCTATTACGTCGTCAACCAGCAAGCCCGCTTCGAGCGCGATGTGGTGCGGCCCTTTGTCGAGGAGTACATGGCCGGCCGCACGCCCGTCCCCTGCTCGCTCTGCAACAACCACCTCAAGTTCGACCAGTTGCTCCAGACCGCGCGCTCCATCGGCGCCGGACGGATCGCCACCGGCCATTACGCGGTCAACGAGTTCGACCCGGCGCGCGGCCGCTGGATTCTCAAGCGCCCCGCTGACCTGGCCAAGGACCAGACGTACTTCCTCTTCGGCCTCACCCAGGAGCAGTTGTCGCGAACTCTCTTCCCCCTCGGGAACCTGACCAAAACGCAAGTCCGCGAAGCGGCTCGCCGGCACGGCCTGGCGCTGGCCGAAAAGCCCGACTCGCAGGAGATATGCTTCATCCCCGGCGGCGACTACAAGCAGTTTCTCACCGCGTATCTCGAAGAGCAGGGCGAGCGGGTTCCGGAGACCGCCGGCGAATTGGTCGCATCGAGCGGCGAGGTTCTGGGCCGCCACGAGGGCATCTTCAACTTCACCGTGGGCCAGCGCAAGGGGCTGGGCGTCAGCTCGCCCACGCCGCTCTACGTGCTCAGCATCGATCCGGCCAGCCACTGCGTCACTGTAGGCGCCGACGTCGAACTGGCCACCCGAACGCTGCGCGCCCGCCGGCTCAACTGGATTTCAATCCCCGAGCTGACTGCTCCTATGCGCGTGCAGGCCAAGATTCGCCATCGCCACGAACCCGCCTGGGCCACACTCTCGCCCACCGGACCGGACGAGATTCTGGCCACCTTCGACGAACCCCAGCGCGCCGTCACGCCCGGCCAGTCCGCCGTCTTTTACGACGGCGACGAGGTGGTCGGCGGGGGCTGGATTGTCTGATGCCGCGATGCTATCGAAGATTGAGCGGTCGTGCCGCTTTCAAAGGGCGAGACCGGCGGTCCCGGCGGTGTGCGATACTCGAAAAAGCATGTATAAACGCATTGTTTTGAAGCTGTCGGGAGAGGCATTGGCGGGCGAGCGCGGCTTTGGCCTGGACGCCGCCAAAGTCGCCGAGATTACCGGCGAGCTGGCCGACCTGAACGCCCTGGGCGTGGAAGTCGGCGTGGTGGTGGGCGGAGGCAACTTCTTCCGCGGCGTGAGCGAGCAGGCCAAGCAGATGGACCGGGTGAGCGCCGACAATATGGGCATGCTGTCGACGGTGATCAACGCCATCGCCCTGCAGGACGCCTTGGAACAGCGCGGCGTGCAGTGCCGGGTGATGAGCGCCGTCTTCATGAACCAGATTGCGGAGCCGTATATTCGCCGCCGGGCCGTGCGCCACCTGGAAAAGGGCCGCGTGGTGATCTTCGCCGCCGGCATCGGCAACCCCTTCTTTTCCACCGATACGACAGCCAGCCTGCGCGCCATGGAGATCAAGGCCGAGGTGCTGCTGAAGGGCACCAAGGTGGATGGAGTCTACAACGCCGATCCGGTGCTGATGAAGGATGCGGTGAAGTACGACGAGATCACCTATATGGAGATCCTGCGCCAGGGATTGAAGGTGATGGACTTGACCGCCGTGAGCCTGTGCAAGGACAACAACCTGCCCATGATCGTCTTCAACATGAATCAGCCGGGAAACATCCGGCGGGTAGTGCTGGGGGAAAAGGTCGGGTCGCTGGTGACGACGTAAAAACAGTGGTCAGTTGTCAGGGGTCAGGGGCGGTGCGGGGCTAGGGTGAGACTGGCTGAACCGGGAGGCCGATCGGAGGCGTCTAACAGCCAGTGGAAATACGCAAGCCAGAACGGCTGAATGCACTGACGGGCCTGCGTTCTTTCGCGGCCGTCAATATCGTCTTCTTCCATTTTTCCGATCCAAATTGGTTTGGCTGGCTGGCGCCCGTGGTCAACGCCGGCTTCGCTTCGGTCAGCTTCTTCATTCTGCTGTCGGGCTTCGTGCTGGCGTACAACTATGCGGAGCGGGCGCGGGCCGGGAAGCTGGACCGGGTGCGCTTTTGGAAGGCGCGGTTCACGCGCCTCTACCCCATCTACCTGCTCAGCCTGCTGCTGGCCTGGCGAATGGTGACGGTGGAGTACCACGCTCACTCGCACGAGATGTTTTGGACGGGCATGGCGCTGACGCCGCTGCTGCTTCAAGGATGGGTTCCTGCGGTCGCCACGTTCTTGAATACGCCGGCCTGGACAATGTCGGCCGAGAGCTTCTATTACGTGCTCTTTCCCTGGCTGGCCAAGTGGAAGAAGCCCGCGGAGGCCTGGCGCTGCCTGATTCAACTGGCCGCGGTGTGGGGGCTGGGGATGATCCCCGGCGCGTTGTACATTGCGATCAACCCGGATGGCATTGCGCATCCGGACCGCTGGAGTTGGGGTCCATGGCTACAGGTGTTAAAGTTTACGCCGCTGCCGCATTTGGCCAGCTTTGTCTTTGGCATCTTGCTGGCCGAGCTGGATGAGATGGTGGAGCGGGCCGGGCGTCTGCGCCTGCTGCTTGGGGTGGTTGGTTTTGCGGGCGCCTTTTGGCTTCTGTGGCTGGGTCCGCGAGTGCCTTACGCCATCATGCACGACGGGCTGCTGATGCCGCCCTTCGGCTGCATTATTCTGGGGCTGGCCGGGGAAAACCCGCTGGCGCGCGCGCTGAGCTGGCGCCCGCTGGTGTTTGTGGGCGAGGCCAGCTACTGCCTCTACCTGCTGCACTTCAACCTGTGGAACCTGATTCACGACTCGCATGTGCTGGAACGGCTGGGGCTGATGCGTTACGATCCGTGGATCAGCTATGTGCTGTTGATTGCGCTGGCGCTTATTGCGCTGCACGTGGTGGAGAAGCCGGCGCAGCGGCAACTGCGCAAGTGGATGAGCGCGTAAGGAGAGTGGGATTCATGTCTCCATGCATCCACTTGCAAATAAGACAGATATACTCTTACGACAAATAGATACGCCGAGAAGCACACCCATCTGACCTTTCGCCACCTGCTTGAAAGGCACGACTTATGCGGCAAAATACTCGATACGGTGAATTGATATCTGGACAGCAATGGCATTCGCATCTCTACGGGCACGATTGTGGATGCCACCATCGTCGCGGCTCCCGCGTCGACCAAGATCGGCAAGAAGGAACGCGATCCCCAGACGCATCAGACCAAGAAGGGCAACCAGTATTGCTTCGGCGCAAAGGCGCTCCTTCATGCTATTCATTTCAGACTCAAGACACTAGATGGGATGGGGGGTGGTGTTGTGGGCGCTGGTGACGTTGTCGGGCTCATCGGTGAAGGACTTGCCCTCTCCGTAAGCGAACTTCTGGAACCTGGCGCCGGTCTTGCGGATCGCGTCTTGCGCGCCGTCGTCCCAGGTTACCAGCGCCTCGCCGTTCACATAGGCCCACTTGCCGTGCTCGTTGCCGAGGGAGCGCATGGCGTCGCCCGTCTCCTCGAGCGTGATGTAGAAGTTGTTTCCGGTGCCGTCGCCAACCTCCCATTTGCCTAAATAGCGGCCTCGCGACGGCAGCGAGAGGTTGGGAGACGCTGTTTCAGCGGCGACGGCAGGGGCCGCGGGAAACTCGATCCGGGAAATATCGGAGAGATTGAAGGTCTGCCGGTGGCCATCCTTGAAGACGATCACGATGGTGGCCGAGCCAGTCTTGGGGGCCGGGGGAGTGGCGGCCAAACCGCTGGGAACCGCGAGACAGAGCAATGCAGCCAAGCCGGCAACGCTGACAAACTTTCGCATGGGATTCTCCTTTGCAATCGGCGGCGCGACACAGGTCCGTGCCCGGCCGCGCCAATCTTAATCTACGCGCGCAGGACGCGATTTGTTCCCTGGACCTTACATGTCTGGCGCAAAACGAGCAGACGATTCACTCGGCGGGCGGATCCGCAGCCTGCAAAACCGCGCCCTTCAAATCCCGGAGCGCGCCGGTCGGTGGCATCCAATCGTCTCACCCCGCCTGATAGCGGTGGAGGCGGCCGAGGCCGTTGAAGGCCGCGACCTTGTAGCACTCGGCCAGAGTGGGGTAGTTGAAGACGGTGTCAATGAAGTAGTCGATTGTGCCGCCCAGGGTCATGACGGCTTGGCCGATGTGAACCAGTTCGCTGGCGCCCTCGCCGATGATGTGCACGCCCAGAATCGTGCGGGTGTCGCGATGGAAGATGAGCTTTAGGCGGCCGGTGGTGTCACCGCGAATCTGGCCGCGGGCCGTCTCGCGATAGTAGGCCATGCCCACTTCGTAAGGCACGTCCTCGCCGGTCAACTGCTCTTCGGTCTTGCCGATGAAGCTGATCTCGGGAATGGTGTAGATGCCGTAGGGATAAAAGCTGGGGTTGGAGGCAGCGGAGCGGTCGTCGAAGGCGCGCGCGGCGGCGATGCGTCCCTGCTCCATGGAGACCGAGGCCAGCGAGGGAAAACCGACCACATCGCCGACCGCGAAGATGTGCTCGACCTTGGTTTGGTAATGCTCGTTGACCGGAATGCGCCCGCGATTGTCGGCCTCGATGCCGGCAGCGGCCAGGTTGAGGTCGTCGATGTTGCCCTGGCGGCCCACGGCATAGAGCAGCGCGTCGCCCGAGACCCGCTTTCTGCTCTCCAGATTGGCGACAACGGTGCCGTTGGGCAGCTCCTCGACGCTCTCGACCTCTTCGCCCAGACGGAGGGTTACGCGGGCGTCGCGAAGGTGATAGCTGAGGGCCTCGACGATCTCCCGGTCGGCGAACTCGAGCAGGCGGTCGCGCTTTTCGATGATGGTGACGCGTACGCCGAGGACAGCGAACATGCAGGTGTACTCCACGCCGACCACGCCGCCGCCGACCACGATGAGCGAGCGGGGCAGCGCGGGCAGGTCGAGGATGTGGTCGCTGTTGACGATGGAGCGGCCGTTGATGGGCACCTTGGGCGAGCCGGCGGGCCTGGCGCCCACGGCCAGGATGACGCGGCCGGCCTCCAGGGTGGTCTCGGACTCGGGGCCTTCGACGCGGACCGTGTGGGGATCGGCGAAGTGGGCGATGCCATGGATTACGTCGATGCCGTTGCGCGAAAGCTGCGCCTCGGTCACGTCTATCTCGTTCTTGATGACCGCCTGCACGCGGAAGGCCAGGTCGGCCATGGTGATCTTTTCCTTCACCCGGTAGTTGACGCCGTAGATCGACCGGTAGCTGTAACCGGAGAGGTGCAGGACGGCCTCGCGCATGGTCTTGGAGGGGATGGTACCGGTGTTGACGCAGACGCCGCCCACGACGGAGCGGGCCTCGACCACGGCCACGCGCTTCTTCATCTTGGAGGCGGCCACGGCGGCGCGCTGCCCGGAGGGTCCGGAACCAACCACGATCAGGTCGTACTTGACGGCGCTCATGCCAGTGTCTCTGCTCCAGGGGTGCAATCGATCTTGGCCGCGAAGACTCCGAGCGGGAAGCGGCGATGGCCCATAACCGGAGGCTACCATAGGGCGGGGCGGCGAGGAGCAAGCAGGGCTTGAAGATTTTGCGGCGGGAACAAAACGCCGCCGGAATACGTTACGGCAGCATGGAGAAAGCGCGACGGCCAGCCGGGGTTGAAGACCGGGGTTCCGGCTGCCGGCCTGCCTGAAGACGCGATCGAGAGCGCCAACCCTCCATTGGATCGACGCGGCATCGGAGCGATAGACAACGAGACCTTGCAGGCAACTCCAACGTTTCTGCCGCCGCCAGGCAAGTTTCCCGATACCATAAATTCAAAACCGGATGCAACCCTGTCTGAGACGCGAGTTCTCATATTCCGGCCACTACCCAGCCAAGAGAAGATACTGCGCTGGAATCCCTCGGCGTATATATTGGGGAACGGCTGAGAAATAGAATGAGATCCGAGCCGCCGCTTATTATGAGTCGCACGCGAAATGGAAGCTGAGGGGGCAACAATGTTCAGGCTTTCGGCGTCAAATGCTTTCCGGAACCGCTTCATGCGGATGCTGCGTCCGCGCACTAAGTGGGGCCGCGTCACCTTGTGGTCCGGCGGACTGACCCTGTTGCTCATCGCCCGGCGCTGGATCGCGGGTTATGCGTTCCATTCCTTGCTGGGCGGCTTTGCGGCGTTCTTTTTCCTTATCTTCGCGTTCTGCGCGTTTTGGCTCAGCTTCCGTTGGGCATACCGGCTGATCATGTGGCGGCTGCGCCATAGGCTGATCGTGACCTATGTTTTCATAGGCGTCATTCCGATCGTGCTCCTGCTGCTCCTCGCCGGTGTGGGCGGATACTTGTTTGCCGGGCAATTTGTCACGTATGTCGCGGTCTCGAATGTGCAGTCGGTATCGCTGCATTTGAAAGCGGCCAACGATGTCCTGGCGTCGCAACTGAGTACTCAGGGCAGCTCCGCAAAGCTGGACAGGAGTGTTGCCGGAGAACTCGCCGCTTCAACCCGCGCGGAGTTTCCGCAGCGCACCGTCACCGTGTGGCAAGGCAAAGACGGCTTCACGCTCTCCGGCAAAGGCGCTCTCACCACGGCTCCCCCCGCGAAGGTACCCGATGCTATCAAGCCAGATTTCAGCGGTCTCGTTGTCGATGGCGACAGTTTGTACCTGCGGGCGGTCAAGACTTACGACCGGGAAGGCATTAGGCTCGCGGTGATCTCCAGCGTTCCCATGACGCCTGAGCTGCTGAGGTCGGCGACTTCCAACCTGGGCTTGGTGACCTTGTTTCCGCCCGGCGTTGGGAGCAACTTCCAGGTTGGAGGACCGGCAAACGCCAATCCGGCCGATCGCAAACGCGTGGAGGCCGGAACCGTTCCGGCGCCTTCCAACCGGTTTGATCGTGCATTCAGCTCCTATTCAGTTTTTAACGCAGTTGACTGGGAAACTGGAGAATCGCAGGACGGCGCCATTCGTGTTGTCACCCGGCCATCAATGATCTACAGCACCTTGTTCGCTTCGCTCGGCGACAATGCGCAGGTTGTGGAATTCGTACTGCTCGCCATCGCAATTCTTCTTGGGCTGGTGGAGCTGGCTGCGCTCTTTATCGGTTTTCGGCTGACGCGCAGCATTACGCTCGCCGTGGCGGAACTCTACCGCGCCACCGAGCATGTGAACAGCGGAGATCTCACGCATCGCATTAGAGTTCGCGGGCGCGACCAGATGGCGGTATTGGAGCAGTCGTTCAACTCCATGACCGAATCGCTCGTCAAGCTGGTTGCGGAGCAGAAGCAGAAGCAGCGAATGGAGAGCGAACTCGCCTTCGCCTACGAAGTGCAGGACCTGCTCTTCCCCCACAAGTTCACGGAACTTGCCTCATTGGATACCTACGGCGTTTGCCGTCCCGCGCGTTCGCTGAGCGGGGATTACTACGACTTCATTCCCCTCGGCAGCGACCGGCTGGTGCTGGCGGTGGGCGATATCAGCGGCAAGGGAGTTCCTGCCGCTCTGTTGATGGCCACTGTTCATGCGTTCATCCGTGCCTACTCGCTGGCGCCGGATATGGAATTGACCTCGGCGACGCTGGAAACGGGAGCGCTCACCAAGATCGAACGCCAAATTTACCCTCCGGGGAACGGCGCCGCCCAGTTGCGGCTTTCACCCGCCATGCTGATGGCTACCTTGAACTACCAGGTCTTTCGCTGCACCCCGCCGGAGAAGTTTGCAACCATGTTTCTGGGCTGTTACGACGCGGCAAGGCGCGAGTTGACTTACTGCAACGCCGGCCACGTGCCGCCCATCCTGCTAAGCGGGGATGGCGGGATTTCGCGCCTGGCGGCATCCGGCACCGTCGCCGGTCTCTTTGACGATGCAACCTACGATGAATCCACGGTTTCGATGCAGCCGGACGACCTGCTGGTCGCGTTCAGCGATGGCGTCACAGAACCGGAGAACGACTCCGGCGAATTCGGCGAGGAGCGCCTGATTGCGTTGATTCAGGAGCACCGCGAAGAGCCGCTTTCGCGCATCGGTCAGGCCATTACCAACGCCGTGACGGAATGGATCGGCAGAGCTGAACAGCCGGACGACGTAACCGTGGTTCTCGCCCGCGCCCGCTGAACCGTTGCCGCGCGCCGCGACGGAGAGTTGAGATTCGGCCGCGGGCAAGCTGGTGGACGCTTGCCGACATAACGGTGTTGACCCGCGCACCCCGCCCACGCTGCCAACGCCCGGGCCTAATTTGGACTGGACGCCGCTCCTATTGACATTCGATAGGAGTGCATGCCATGCTCCTACAGACATTCAATAGGAGACTCCGGGATGGAACAGAATCAGACCAATCTTTTGCAAGGGACCCTCGATCTCTTGATTCTCAAGGCCATTGGTGAAGGAGAGGCTCACGGGCTTGGCATCTCCCGGCGCATCGAGCAGATTACGCAGGGCACGTTCAAAGTCAAGCCGGGGTCACTCTTTCCCGCGCTCCACCGGATGGAAGAAGCGGGATGGCTCACTTCGCTCTGGGGTGAATCGGAGAATCGCCGGCGGGCCAAGTATTACCGGCGGACCAAGGCCGGGACACGCCAGCTTCAAGCAGAGAGAGAGCAATGGAGCACGATCGTCGGCGCCATGGCAAACGCGCTGAATGCTCAGGAGGCCTAGATGGTTATCGGATCGCGACTGAAGGCGGCTGTTTTGAACCTGCTGCGCAAAGAGCGCGTTGAAGCCGAGTTGGACGCGGAGATTCACGCCTACGTGCAAGGGGTTGCCGACGAGTTGATCGCTGCCGGAGTGGAAGCCGGGGAAGCACGTCGCAGGGCGTGCGCGGAGGCCGGCTGCGTTGAACAGGTCAAGCAGTCGGTTCGCGATCATCGCGCCGGAGCAGCCTTCGAGCTTCTTTGGCGGGATGGGTTGTACGGCATGCGCCAGCTTCGCCGCAATCCCGCGTTAGCCGGCACGGTCATTTTCACCCTTGCACTGGCGATCGGCGCCAACACAACCATCTTCAGCGTGGTCTGGCGTCCCATGCGCTATGAACAGGCGAACCGCTTGAGGATGGTGTGGGAGACACGGCCCGATGGAAGTCGAAGCAACGTCTCGGCGGGCACGTACCACGACTGGCGCGATCAGAACAACGTATTCGAGAGTCTGACTGCCGCTCGCATGGAGAGCGCCGTCCTCTCCGGCAACCCTCCGACGCTCGTTTATGGCGCCTCCGTCACGCCGAAGTTCTTCGACACCTTCCGCTTGCAACCCGGACTGGGTCGCTTCTTTTCTCAGGATGAATTTACACCGGGCAAAGGCGCCGTTGCCGTTTTGAGTTACGAGCTTTGGAAGACGCGCTTTGCGGGAGACCGGGCGATTCTGGACAAAACTGTCGCTCTCGATGGCATGGCGTATCGCGTGATCGGCGTGGCCCCGCCCGATTTCGAGTTCATGGGGCATGAGGATATCTGGCTGCCTCTGGCTCTTTCTCCGGGAAACACCGACCGTCAGGAACGCAATCTGCTGGTAGTGGGCCGGCTGAAGCCGGGAGTCGAAGCTGCCCAGGCAGGGGAAGAAATGCGGGTACTGGCAGAGCGAGTCGCTCGTCAGTCACCCGCAACCAACAAGCAATGGAGCGCGCGTGTGCAGGACTTCTTCGAGTCTATGGCCGGTCCTGGAGTTCATCTAATGTTCCTCCTGCTTTTGGTGACTGTTTCCGTGGTCATGTGCATGGCTTGCGCGAATGTGGCCAACCTTCTTCTTGCACGGGGCACTACGCGTCAGAAAGAGATCGCGGTTCGCATCGCATTGGGGGCGCGCGGCTGGCGCATCATGCGTCAATTGCTGCTGGAGACTCTTCTGTTGTCGGTGATGAGCGGAGGATTGGGCCTGCTACTCGCCTTCGCCGCAATGCGGTACCTGGCAACCCTCCCCGCCCTGCAGGCGCCGGGCTTGGCTCCCATCGAAATCAATTGCGAAGTTTTGGTATTTGTTGCGCTGCTCTGCTTCGCCGCGACCATGCTTGCCGGGCTCGTGCCTGCGTGGCAGACCAGTGCGGTCAATCCGCTGGAGCAGTTCAAGACCGCTGGCGGCAGCCCGATGGGCGATAGGAAACACAGCCGCCTGCGCCGTGGGCTGGTGGTTGCGAATCTGGCTCTTTCTCTGGTACTGATGGCTACGGCGGGCCTGAGCCTCCGCGGATTGATGAGGCTCGCCGAGGCCGATCCGGGATTTCACAGCGATGGATTGCTGACCGCCCATCTTTCTCTGCCCAGTACGCGGTATGGCGACCCCGCCCGAGTCCAGGCGTTCTATTCCGAGCTGCTCACAAAGGTGCATGCGATCCCTGGCGTGCAGAACGCAGCGATCTCTTCCGAGCTTCCGCCCTCGCATTTCTTCGCCAATCAGCCATTTCGCATCGAAGGAATCAACGCGGACCCTTCTTTCGCCTCCTTTGCCGCAAACTATCAGGTCATCGGTGGAAGCTACTTTCGCGTCCTTGGCCTGCCGCGCCTGAATGGGCGGGAACTCAGTGAAGACGACCGCCATGGGGCGGCCCGTGCAGTCGTTGTCAACCGGGCGTTTGCCGAGCGGTTCTTCCCTGCCGGTGATCCGCTCGGCCGTCGTCTGCTCATCGCGGAACATCTCCATGGCGAAGGCGATCCCGAGTCACAAGCCGCGCTCGAGATCGTCGGGATCGTCTCCGATTTGAAAAGCTCTGGATTGATGGAACCGGCTCATCCGCAAATATACGCATCCTACTTGCAGGCGCCCGCCAGCGGCGAGTACCTCGCCGTTCGCAGCAGCCTCCCGGAACAGCAGATTCTGGAGTCTGTCCGCGATGCCCTGCGCACCATCGATCCGGAACTGCCGCTGACGGAGGTAAGCACAATGGAGGAACGCCTGTCGCGTCCAATGGCGGGTGGACGCATTGTCGTGTCTCTGCTGGTGATCTTTGCTTTTGTGGCCTTGGCCATGGGCAGCGCGGGCCTCTATGGCGTCATCTCCTATTCGGCAAGCCGGCGCACGGCCGAATTCGCGATGAGAATAACCTTGGGAGCCCCGCGCCGGGAAATCTTCCGCCTGGTCGCAGGCGGCGCCCTGCAACTGTTACTCGTCGGCGGCGGCATCGGCGCGGTGCTCGCTTTCGGAGTTTCGCAAGTCCTCAGAAAGGCTATCTTTGGCGTCAGCTTCTTTGATCCGGTGGTATTGACTGCCGTGCCTTTGGCTCTTCTCGCAGTGGTCCTGGCGGCCAGCTATTTGCCCGCGCGCCGCGCCATGAAGGTCGATCCCGTCGTTGCGTTGCGCTATGAATAGAATCTCTCGCGACCGTTGGGGTGGAACCGAAAGACCGATCCTAATCGCAAACGGAAACTGAACAAGTCCGGGCTTCTCTGTAAAGGGAACTCCCAAGGCGGCAGAACTGGTCCTCAGAACCGCCCAAGTCGCCGCGAGGAATCATTGCTTGGCGCGAAGTGAGCCTTAGGCTTGCCCTAATAATGCGCGGGCCTCATGCTATGCTGGAAGGCCGGCTGGCCCTGGGTGCGGAGCGTCCCGCCGGGGTGCGCGACGCCTTCCAGGCGGAACTGGCGAATCATGCCATCCAGGTCGGCGGCCAGCGAGGCGAGGTTCTTGAGGGCCTCGACGGCTTCCTCGGCGCCCTGCGCGCTCTCGATGGAGAGTTGGGAGATTTGGCCTGCGGATTCGGAGATCTCGCCGGAGGCGGAGGTCTGCTGGGTGGCGGCGGTGGCGATGAGGTGAATCTGGTGCTCGACCTGCTTGGAGGAGTCGATGATGGCTTCGAGGCTCCGGCGCGCGTGGGCGGTTTCACCCATGCCGGTTTCGACGGCGGTGCGGCTGTCGTGCATCACCTGGAGGGTTTGGCGGGTTTCTTCCTGGATGCTGCGGATGGTGCCGGCGATCTCTTCCGTGGCCCCCTTGGTACGTTCAGCCAGGCGGCGGACCTCGCCGGCGACCACGGCAAAACCACGACCGTGTTCTCCGGCGCGAGCCGCCTCGATGGCCGCATTGAGGGCCAGCAAGTTGGTTTGCTCGCTGATCTCCTGAATCACGTTGACTACCTTGCCGATCTCTTCGGAGCGGTGGGCCAGCGAGGTCATCTTCGCGGAGACCGTGCTGGTAGCGGCGGCGATCTTTTCCATGGTGATGGACGCGGCCTGCATGACGGTGCCGCCCTGGTCAGCGGTTTCAGCCGAGACCCGGCTGGCGCCGGCGGCGCTCTCGGCATTGTGGCTGATCTCGCCGATCGTAGCGGTCATCTGCTGCGCCGCGGCGGCAATCTGGTTGGTCTTGCTGGACTGGGTGTGGGCGTTACCGGCTTGCTCAACCGCGCGGGCGCTGATCTCGGCGGTGGCGGCGGAGAGCGTCTCCGCGCCCTGGGCCACGGATTGCAGAACGCCGCGCATGGAAGCGACGCTGGTGTTCAAGGCGGCGGAAAGCCGGCCGATCTCGTCGCTGCCGGACTCGGCCACGCTGACCGTCAGGTCTTTCTCTGCCACGCGCTCCAGCGCCGCTGTGGCGGCTTGCAGGGGTGGGGCTATGAGCCGCGTGAGCTGGAAGCCGATGAATGCGCAGAGCAGGACGATGAAGAACGTGACCCCTGTACTGACCCAGGTGGCGCGATCGCTGGCAAGAGTTGCGGTCGCGGACTCCTGTGTGCCGTATTTTGCATTGAGGCTGAGGTCGTCGGAGATGGCGGCCAGCGCCGCGTTGTAGTTCGCCATGACGGAGTCCGACGCCAACAGGTCCAGGGCTTCGCCGGTCTTGACGGCTGCCAGAAGAGACCCGGCGCGATTGCTGGCGCCCAGATACTGCGCGAACGCGTCGGAAAACTTCTGGAAGAGTTCGCGCTCACCCGGATAGGCGATCCTCGGTTCGTACGACCGGACAGCGTTCTGATACACATCTATGGCCTTTTGTCGCTTCGTGCCGTGGTCGGCCGAGCAGGCCGGCGTCTGGCAGAGCAGCAACTCCATATCCTCGCGCCGAACGGTGTTGGTCGATCCTTGGATGTCCGCCAGCGCCAGCACAGATGGAAAGGAGTTGTCGCTCACATCGGCGCTCTTGGCGGCGATGCCGTGAAACGCGATGAAAGTGTAGGCCCCCAGTACGATGCACAGGCCGCAGACACTGCCGAACGCATAGGTGAACTTCCGGGAGACGGGGAGGTTGCGGAGCCAGGTCATGCCAGGAGCCTTTCTCGGGTGGTTCGCTCATTTCATCGGCGCAAGCCTGCCGGACTTGAGTACTTTCGTTTGCGGTCTTGCCAGGCGAGCGCCGGAGTTCCGCGTCCTTTCGCGCCGTGGGAATCGGCTTCGCTTCACAGGATTGCAACAATGGCGTTATAGCTGGTTGCCAGTTCCCGAATTCATTTCGGCACTCCCGGTCCAGGCGACCGGATTTCTATGCAAAAGGAAGAGTTCAACGACTATGAAGTCATTTCAGCAAAGGTGGATCAAGTTATCCATTCTCGGTATCGTGGGCCTTGCGGCCTTAGTTATCTCTCATGTGGCTACCGCTCAGTCCGTCAGAGCAGCCAATCCGCCGGAACTCAGCGTGGTGCAGTTGCCCGCGAAGACGCTGGGGCCGACGGTTGCCGGCGGCTCTCCAACCCTCGCGACCATCACCTTCACTTCAAAAAACGGCCCCTTCTGCATCCAGGGATTGGTGGCGAGCGCAAGCCCGTCCGCGGCCGTCGGAGCAAATGAATTCGGCAGTGTGTGGATCAACCTGCAATACATCGACCAGATCGGACTTTCTCATCCGTACATCACGTTGGCGGACGGTGCAACCGGCGGTTTCTCTGCCTCTGACATCGTTCTCAACTATGGAGGACCGACCTGTGCCGCCAAGTCGGTACAATTTGGCCTGATTCAGTGGCAGGCCCAGACGGGCTCCGGAACAACGATCGGCGTGATCGGCGAGGCTGTGATTTCGACCGCGAGCGGCAACACGGTGACCGTGAAATAGCAGCCCGACGATCCAGGCTCTAGCCAGCACCATGGCCTTGCTGTATATGCTCAGGACATGATTTCCTCGAATTCGATTTCGCGGTTTATTGTGTCTCTCGGGCTTTCGGCGATGGTGCTGGCATCTCTTGCGCTTTCCGGGGCGATGCGGCTGGCGGCGCAGACGGCGCCCGCCACTCCACCGCCGCCCACGGCCCCCGCGCGCCCCGCGCCCACGCCCGAGCAATTGGCCATGCGGGCGGCCGCGGAGAAGGACCATCAGCGCCTGATGGACCTGCTGGGCATCAAGGAACTGCGGCCGGGAGCCGACGCACATAACCCCAAATCGCCCACCGCGGTCAACTACGACGAGTCGAAGGCCAATGTCTACCCCAGCCTGCCCGACCCCCTGCTGCTGAAGAACGGCAAGCGCGTAACCTCTGCCAAGCTCTGGTGGACGAAGCGCAGGCCGGAGATCGTGGAGGACTTCGATCGCGAGATTCTGGGCCGCGCCCCTGCCAACTTGCCCAAAGTGACCTGGGAGGTTGTGAGCAAGACAACGGAGACGATCGGCGACGTGCCGGTGGTGACCAAGAGGCTGAAGGGCCGGGTGGACAACTCGGCTTGGCCGCAGATAGCGGTGAGCATTGATCTGACGCTGACCACTCCGGCCAATGCCGCTGGTCCGGTCCCGGTGATCATGGAACTGGCCTTCAGCGATGAGTTCATGGCGGCCATCGCCAAGAGCATTCCCGAGATGATGCCGGGAGGGCCTGGAAACACGGGACCGTCGTGGCAGCGGCAGGTGCTGGCGCGGGGGTGGGGCTATGCGGTTCTGAGCCCCACCAGCTTCCAGGCGGACAACGGCGCTGGACTGACCGAAGGCATCATCGGCCTGGCGAACAAGGGTCAGCCGCGCAAGCTGGACGATTGGGGCGCGCTGCGCGCCTGGGCCTGGGGCGCCAGCCGGGCGCTGGATTACTTTGAGACCGACAAGGCCGTCGATGCCAAGCAGGTAGGCGTTGAGGGCCATTCCAGGTTTGGAAAGACGGCGCTGGTGGCCATGGCTTACGACCCGCGCTTCGCCATCGGCTATATCAGCTCCTCGGGCACCGGCGGCGCCAAGCTCTACCGGCATATCTTCGGCGAGCAACTGGAGAACCTGGCGGCGGCGGGCGAGTACCACTGGATGGACGGCAACTTCCTCAAGTATGCGGGGCCGCTCACCCCCGGCGACCTGCCGGTGGATAGCCACGAACTGATTGCGCTGGTTGCGCCGCGCCCGGTCTTCATCGGCGCTGGAACCACAGCGGGAGACGGATGGGCCGACGCGCGGGGAATGTTCCTGGCGGAAGTTGGCGCTGGGCCGGTCTATCGCCTGCTGGGCATGAAGGACCTTGGAACTGCGGAGTTCCCGCCCATCGAGACGGCGCTGACCGGCGGTGAGCTGGGCTTCCGGCAGCACACCTTCGGGCACACGCCGGCGCCGAACTGGCCCACGTTCCTCGACTTTGCCAGCCGGTATCTGCACGCTCCGGCGGCCAAAGCGTTTTAGAGTTCTTTCGACAGGACGAGGAAGCGGCGGTCGATGCCGAGCTTGAGCGGCTGAGTTGAAGGCAACGCCTGCGCGCCGTTCTGGACGTAGCCAAATCTGCGATAGATGGACAGCAGATCGGTACGCAAACTCGGGACGGTGAGGTCGATAGCATCGCAACCCTGGAAGCGCAGGTAATCTTCGGCGGCCTCGATGAGCAGGCGCCCGATGCCCGCGCCTCGGGATTCAGGATCCACGACGTGCCGATCGAGGTATCCGCGCGCGTTTCGAGACTCCCCGCGGACGCGGGCGAAAACCCGGCCCAAATAGGCGCGCGAATCCCGGATCTCGGTGTAGATGCAGCCGAGAAGCTGGCCGGATGCATCCTCCGCCAGCAGAAACTCGCCCTTCCGCATCATGGCCGCCAGGTGGTCTTCGTCCGAGCCCGAGCCATCGGGAAAGGGCTCAGTGGAGAAGGCGGAGTCGATGAGCGAACTCAGCCTCGTTCGGTCGGCAGCGGTTGCCTGCCGAACGCCATGAGGGAGACAGGGCTTCGAATTGGAAACAGCTTGCCTGGTCATTGTCCTGGCCTGGGCACAAGTAGCGCGGCCCTCTCGCGCTCCTGGCCTCTTGGCGCCATTGTAAGGCGGCGCTCCGCCGCAAACCTCGCCCTTTCGTTGAGGCGATCCCGCACCCCCCGGCGGCCGGGACGCCCTAAAGCTGCTTCGACATCAGGATACAATGGCATTCTACGCCCGATTTGAGCGGTTGGGACGGATGAAACTCGCCCGTTCCGGTTTCGACGTAACCAAATCTCCGGTAGATGGGCGGCAATTCAGGACGCATGTTCAGGACGGTAATGTCCACAGCCTCGCATCCCTGGCGTCGCAAGCTGTCTTCGGCGGCCGCTACGATCCTGCGCGCAAGGCCTGCACCCTGGCAGGCGGGGTCAACCGCGAGCTGTCCCAGGTAGCCGCGCGCGCCGCGAACCTCAGTGTAAACGCAGCCGAGAAGTTTGCCCGCGCCGTCCTCCGCCACCAGAATCTCGCCCTTCCGCATCATGGCCGCCAGGCGGTCTTCGTCGGTGCGCGTGCCCTCAAGGAAGGTCTCGATGGAGAAGGCGGAGTTGATGAGCGGAATCAGCCGCATTCTGTCGGCGGCGGTTGCCGGGCGGATACCCGGAGGAAGATGGGGCTTCGAAGTGGAACCTGCTTGCTTGGTCATTTGTCCCGGCCTTGGCGGAAGAGGCGCGGCCCCCATGCGCTCCTTGCCCCTTCGTGCCATTCTAAGGCCGCTCTCCGCCGGAAGTTCTTCCTTTTCGTTAAAATGATCCCTCATTGACGGCGTGCCGTCCGCACCGTAGGCTCAAATCATGGAATTCAAGGTAAGTGAGCTGGAGAGGGAGCCGATCGACTTCGACCTGGAGCTGGCTCCGGGAGCGGTGGACTTCGGCGATGAGGCCGAACAGGCCGGGCAACTGGCCTCGGCCGGGCGGGCCGAGGTGCTGCATGAGCATCGCGGGCCCAGGGACAGTGTGGCCGACATCCGGCTCAGGGGCCGCTTTGCGGGCAGATTCCAGGTTCCGTGCGCCCGCTGCGTCGAGCCGGTTGAGATTCCGCTGGGAGCCGACTTCGACCTGATCTTCCGCCCCGCGGCCGCCGATGCCGAGGCGACGGAGCGGTCGATTACTGCGCCGGAAACGGAAATCGGTTATTATCAAAAGGACAGTCTTTCGCTTGAAGATGTGCTGCGTGAGCAGGTGCTTTTGTCCCTGCCGGTCAGGACGCTGTGCAAGCTCGACTGCAAGGGACTTTGCCCGCGCTGCGGTGCGAACCGCAATAATCAGCCGTGCTCCTGCGAAGCAGGTCCGAGCGACCTCCGCTGGGAGGCGCTGGCTGGGCTCCGCAACCGGATCAAGTCCTGAGAAACAAGCCCCCAGAGGCTTTCTGGATGAATTGAGGGTGCTCCGCCAAGTGCCGGAAGGCAGCCAGGACCGCGTGCGGCCTGGAGCCGGGATGAAGCGGGCGGAGACACGAAAGGAATTCTTGTTATGCCCAATCCGAAAAGGCGCCACTCGACGCGCCGGACCGCCAATCGCCGCTCTCACGATTTCTTGACCGCCGTGGGAGTCTCCGAGTGCCCCAGCTGCCACGAGAAGAAGCTGCCCCATCGCGCCTGCCCCAAGTGCGGAGCGTACAAGGGCCGAGCGGTTCTGGACGTTAAGGAAGCTGCCAAATAGTCAAAGCTCCCATGCTAACCGACATCGCACTTGACGCCGTTGGCTCCGACAAGGCTCCAGAGCCGGAGATCCGGGGGGCGATCCTTGCCTGCCGCGCTCTGCCTGTGCGGGTCCATCTGATCGGGCCCGAGGGGGAGTTGCGCGATCTTCTCGACGAATATCTTGAGAATGAAGAGCTGCCCATCGTCATCCACCATGCCTCGGAGCGCATCGGGATGGAGGAGAAGGCGGCCCACGCGGTGCGTACCAAGAAGGACAGCTCTCTGCGCGTGGGGCTAAAGCTGGTGCACGAGGGCAAGGCGGCCGGCTTTGTGACCGTGGGCAACACCGGCGCGGCCATGGCCACGGCCAAGATGGTGCTGGGCGCGCTGCCCGGCGTGGACCGTCCAGCCCTGGCGACGCCGATGCCTAGCTCCAAGGGCAACCCATGCGTGCTGCTGGACGTGGGCGCCAACGTGGACTGCAAGGCGCAGAATCTCGCTCAGTTTGCGGTGATGGGCGAGATGTATGCCCGCAGCGTGCTCAAGATCGACTCGCCGCGTGTCGGCCTGCTCTCCATCGGCGAAGAAGAGACCAAGGGCAACGAACTCACCCACGAGGCCTATCCGCTCTTCAAGGCGCTGCCAGTCAACTTCATCGGCAACGTGGAGGGCCGCGACATCTTCAGCGGCCGCGCGGACGTGATTGTCTGCGACGGCTTCGTAGGCAACGTGGCGCTCAAGACCAGCGAGGGAGTCGGACGCTTTGTGCGCGACGTGCTGCGCGAATCGCTCACCCGCACGGTCACCGCGCAGGTTGGAGCGCTGCTCTCGCGGCGGGCCTTCAACGACTTCCGCCGCCGCTTGGACTACACCGAGTACGGCGGGGCGATTCTGCTGGGGGTGCGGGGAGTGTGCATCATCGGCCACGGCTCCTCGAACGACCGCGCCATCTTCAACGGCATTCGCGTGGCTTACGAGTTTGCCAAGGCCGGAACCAACCAGCGCATCGAAGCCGAGTTTGCCAGCCGTCCCGCTCGGGTCAGCCATGCGGCCGGTTCAGCCCCACACGCCGATCCGGCGGCCAATCCCGATGCGACCATCCAATAGGCCAGCTTCGATAGCGGCCGGCTCCAGCGGCCCTTGCGCGTTGGATTCGTGGGTGCTTGGCCAACTGGCCTGCCCGGCCTGCCTGGGCGATCTCCGCATGGATGAGGCCCGGCTGATCTGCAACGGCTGTGGCAGCGCCTATCCGGTTGTGGATGGAATTCCGGTGCTGATTGCGGGGCGGGAGCAAACGCCAGGCTGACAGAAGGCGTCTTCAGCGCGGAGGATCGCGTCTGCCTGGCTGTCACCTTCAGCATCGGGTACCTGTTTCCTCCGCTCGGCTGCTTTGCCTAAAGAGTGGCAGAAAGGGCCTTCTTGCCCAAATATCTCGTTTTTACTCCGTGACCGTGGAACCGTAATTTGTGGGTTGCGGAGCTGTGCCGCGAATCTGCTCGATAAACAGCGGCACCTCTTTCCAAATCAGGTCACGCCTGAAGAGTTGAACATAATGCCCGCTGCCCTTGGCGATGATTCTGCGGCTACGCGTGGAAAGCTTCTTGAGGTCTTCTTGCATTTGGCTGAAGGCCTTCGCCAAATCAGCCGTCTGCTGAGCGGAGACCGGCAGGCGCATCGTTGTTACATCCTGTGAAAAGATCAATATCGGAAGTGCCCCGTATGGGCCGGTGTGAACTGTCTCGTGCCCCGACTGGTTGAAGCTGTCCATTTCGGCAGCCACGGCGTGGAAGGGAAAATCACAAAGGTCTTCTGCCTGCAATATCCCGGCCTGTCCTGTAGAGCCCGGCAGGTAGCCTGAGCACTGGCCCGTGAGTCGCGGAACTCCTGCTATGTACCGAGCCCTCAAGAGCAGCATCGAGAGCCATTGGCGTAGCCCCTTGGGATCCGCAGCTTTCACGGCGGGGTTCTCGTCCTGTAAGGGCGTGGAGACATCCACAAAGACGATTCCGGCAATATCTGCCGGATAGTGGGAGGCGTAATCGCGCATATAAAGTCCGGCGATGGAGTGCCCCATCAAAACTATGGGGCCGGTGACCTTGGCTTGGAGAAGCAGGCCGTGCAATTCGGCGGCAATATGGTCGGCGTCGCGCGGACCCGGCAGTGCTTCGCTCCAACCGTGCCCGGCTCGATCGTAGGAGCAGACGCGGGTGGTCTCCGAAAGAACTGGCTGAACCCCTCCCCAGGTCAGCGCATCGTCTCCAACTGCCGCATCCAGAATGATTGCGGGTGAGCCGCTGCCTGTGCAGTTCATGTGCATCCGGTGGCCATTGACGGTGTAAAAGGCTCCGGGACGAGGATTCGTTGCCCTGAAATGGTGACGGGCGATCGCGTTGAACGAACTGCTTCCCGCCACGGCAGCCGCCACAAGAACAACTATCGACAGAACGACGCACTCGACCACTTTCCGCCATATGCGGAAATTCTTTTTCCGGAGTAGGCGAATCCTGCGCGCACTCAACCACACCACCAGAATGCCTATCGCCAGAATGATTGCCGGCATGACAACATAATCGAAATCCACACCCCACCTCAGTCTTTCTGTTCACAACGATGCATTTCGTCTAAGGATGCACGCCGGTTGTGTCTCCTTGGAATATCTCCGCAGAATCCCGGTTCTTGCCAAGAACTCTTCGTCCAGCCCAAAAACTCGGCCGAGAACGGTACTTTTAGGCAAAGCCCCGCTCGGCAAGGATCGCAAGCCACTCCTCAGTGGTCACAAATCGATTACCTGGTTCGCTCTTGTCCCAAACCCACCAACCGCCCGCCATCTCATGCAAATGCTTCAGGCGGGACAAGTCGCGCTCTTCGATTCCGTCCCAGTCGAGTTCTCGGGCACCGGTCGTCAGCGCCTCCCATAGCGTGAATTCCAGATCGGTCATCTATCCGGCGCACCAGCAGTCCTCGCTGAGGTCGGACATCATCCGGAGAAGCGCTTCTTTGACAAGTTCCTCGTGTGTTGGGTGCTCATAGCTCATAGGGTGATTATCGGCGCATATCTTCGGGAGCGCCGAACAAACTGGCCAACTCGGACCCGGAAAGCGCCTCGGCGGCAAATGAGAAGGTCCCCTGATCGAGCGCTTCGCGAGCGCCGCGTATGACGGCCGTGAGAGCGGCCCGGCTAAAGGCGGCGCCCAGACTGATGCGGCGAACTCCCAAAGCTGCAAGCTCCGAGACTGAAAGCGCGGGCGCTCCCTTGAGTCCTACCAGCACGTTCACGGGTTTGCTGACCGAAGCACAGATAGATTGAATGTCTTCTGCGCGAGTGACTCCGGGGGCGAACAAAACGTCGGCGCCAACGGCTTCAAAGGCCTGCAAGCGACGAATGGTGTCGCCCAGATCGGGGCGGCTGTGGAGATAGTTCTCCGACCGGGCAACAAGCATGAAGGGGAAGGGCAGGGCACGGGCTGCGGCAGCGGCAGCGGCAATCCGTTCCACTGCATGATCGAAGTCGTAGATCGGATGCTCTCGATTGCCGGTCGAATCTTCAATTGACCCGCCTACAAGGCCGGCCGTCTCCGCCGCCAGGCGAATTGTCTCGGCAGCGGCCTCTGGACTGTGACCATAGCCGTTCTCGAGGTCGGCGGCAACGGGAAGCGAAGTAGCTTCCACAATGGATCGGGCATTGTCCAGGGCTTCCTTGCGGCTCACGCTTTCCGTTCGATCGCGCCGGCCCAGCGAGTTCGCTAGCCCGGCGCTGGTGGTGGAAAGGGCGGAAAATCCGAGACTGGTGAGTATGCGCGCTGTCCCCACGTCCCACGGGTTGGCCACCACGAGAATCTCAGGGCGCTGATGGAGGGCTTGGAACCACAAGGCTTTTTCGGTTTGAGTTGGCAAAAGTGCATCCTCCGTTCAGCAGAAGGGTCTTATCGCCGGTGATGGAAGGGCATCACGATCATCAGGGCGAAGCCGATGGCGGCGATGAGGGCCAGCGCGATCAGGCTGTAGATCAGCGTCAGGCTGAGCCCCTGCTGGGGCGAGTCTTTCGGATTGGACGCGGGACTGTCTGGCGGGCGCTCGGGATCACTCATACTTCAGGCTCTCCACGGGATCCATCTGGGCGGCGCGGGTGGCGGGCACGGTGCCGAAGATTACTCCCACCAGCGTGGCCGCAGTGAGGGCCACGACGACCGACCAGAACGAGACCGGTATGGCATAGTCGCTGAAGAAGCGGACCGACAGCGGCAGGGCGAGCCCCACAATCGTCCCCACGATCCCGCCAACTAGGGAAATAATGATGGCCTCGGAAAGAAACTGGAGCTTGATCTCGCGGCGGGTGGCGCCAAGGGCCTTGCGGATGCCGATCTCGCGCACCCGGGAGCGGACGTTGGCCAGCATGATGTTCATAATGCCCACGCCCCCAACGGCCAGAGTGACCGTGGCCACCAGGAACAGCACGGCGGTCAGAGCGTCGGCTATCTGCGCGGCCACGGTCAGCAACTGCTTGAGCGTCTGCGCCTTATAGACCGAGTTGGACCGGTGGCGCGACTGGACGATGCGCACGATGTCCTTTTGGGCGTCGGGCACCTCGTCCATGCTGCGCATGGAAAAATAAATCTGGTTTACCCTTTCGGTTCCCGTGAAGTATCGGGCTACCGAATAGGGAATCAGGATGGTCTGGTCCTGGATTTCCGATTGACCGAAGTCGTCTACGCTCTCTCTGAAAACGCCGATGATGGTGAAGGGAATGCCGCTGATCTCGAAGGTCTGGCCGGCGGCCGCATCCGGGCTGCCATACCTTTCCTTGGCGAAGACTTCGGTGACCACAGCGCACTTGATGTGGGCCAGGTCGTCTTCGTCGTCCAGGAAGCGGCCCACAGTTACAACCAGATTGCGGATGCTGCTGTACTGGGGGCTCACGCCCAGAACCAGCGTATCCTTCACCACGCCGCCTCCAAAGCTGATGCGATCGTGCATCTCCAGGACCGGCGAGGAGTACATCACGCCGGGCATTTGGGCGTCAACGGCCTTCTCGTCCTCGCGGGTGAGGTAGTCGTTGTAGCGCACGCGCTCCGCGGCTGTAACCCCGCCGCCGGCATATTCAAGCTCCACCGAGTTGGTGCCGATCTTCTGGATCAACTCCAGAATGTATTGCTTGCCCGTCATTCCGATGGTAACCACCAGGATGACCGAGGCGGTGCCGATGACCATGCCCAGCGCGGTGAGCGCAAAGCGCACCTTGCTGGCCCGAAAGCTGTCCACGGCCAGCTTGAGAATCTCGCTCATCAGCATGGTTCGGCGGGCGCTCAGGAGCGTTTCCTGAAAGGCGTGCTGGCGGGCCTGCTCGTGCGGATTGTGCGGATTGCCCGGAATGCTCGGATTCATTGGGTCCTGTCAGCGGGATGCGCCGTGCCGCCCCGCGGCTTCTGCAATCTTGGCCGCAACCGGGGGTTGCTCTGGTGACGGTCGCGTTCGCATCTCCCGGTCTTTACAGCCGCTTCAGCTTCTCGCCCCGTTTGACGAGCCGCGCCAGAGTCGTTAGCAAGCCCCTCCCGCGCCGGGTAGGACGAGAAGACCAGCGGGGATGCCCAACTGCCTTGGAGCCTCCATGGCAGCTCTCTCAATAGCTTACGCGAACCGCCGCGGAAATTCGTTCCATAGGCGCTTCCTTGCCCGCTTGGGCTTTGACCGCTTTCGTTCACCTGCACCGGCAGGACCGAAACCGGACCGTACGGCTTCGCGCGTAGAACCAATGCAATGCCATATGCAACCGAGAATGGTCTAGACTACAGGAAGGCGCGAAAGTGGCGGAATTGGCAGACGCACCAGACTTAGGATCTGGCGGAGCGATCCATGGGGGTTCGAGTCCCCCCTTTCGCACCATACTGATTGTGAATCACTTACACGCCAGTTCTGCTTTCCAATGACCCTTGGCCGACGGAGTTGGGAGCGTTGGCGTCAGTAGTGTTCCCCTGGTGAGGTCGGAGGCTATCGTTAGACCGCGCCGGCGCCTTTTGCCGCGGGATTGGCCGCTGCCGCGCCGCTTCCGTTCGGGAAGACGGGTATTCCATTCGGAGTGAGTGATTCGAACGGGATGTGCGCTCTGCGGGACCACAAAAAATGCGCTCCCTATAGCGCTGCAAACTCTTCGACGCACATTCCCGCAGGGGCCATCGAGACACGGCAGCCGGAATCCGGAACCGCCGCACGATGAATGGTGCAAGCCGGCTCACAATCATTTTAGCGCATAGTCAAGGACCGCAGATCCAGTGATCGGAAATGGCAGCGTAAGAATGGGGTTTGCAGAGAACGGCGCCGCAGTTGCCCCCCGTTCTTGATTAACGAGGGGCTTGAGCCCTGTCGGGCCGCGTCCCGCGCTGTTCAATCGGGACGGCCCAATCCCGCAATGGACCGAATCGGGCGCCGATGAACTGCGGGCCATTTTCGGGCCTGGCGCGGTCATTTCTGGCGGGGCGGGAGCCAC
>Ga0187863_10000042_pt1 | contig 108535 bp, 74 predicted proteins | sample June2016WEW_11_1_FD_132975 | JGI IMG/M metagenome (GOLD analysis project Ga0187863, IMG submission 132975) | Peatland microbial communities from SPRUCE experiment site at the Marcell Experimental Forest, Minnesota, USA - June2016WEW_11_10 | ecosystem: Environmental > Terrestrial > Soil >...
TCATTCCTTCGATCTGGTGCTGATGGACATCCAGATGCCACAAATGGACGGCCTCACTGCCACCAAGAGTCTTCGCCTGCAGGAGACGACCACGCGCTTTCATTTGCCGATCATTGCCATCACCGCCCATGCCATGAAAGGAGACCGGGAGCGCTGCCTGGAGGCAGGGATGGACGGATACGTGTCGAAACCGATCAATAGCAGAGAGCTAGAATTGGCAATCGCCAAGGCGATGGGTTCACCCCGCACCGACATTGGTTGGACGAACTCGAAGGTCCGCCGGGAAGCGCAATCTGCGAAGTCGGTCTCCTTAGATTTCAATCAAATGCTCGAGCGGCTTGGGGGCGACGAAAAGCTCCTTCATGAAGTGATCGAGATATTTGTCCATCAGGCTCCCAGGCATATGGAGACATTGCGTCGCGCTTTAGCTCAAGGAGATGCCGATTCGGTAGAGAAAACAGCGCATAACATGAAAGGGGAATTGGGGTATCTAGGGATCACGGACGTGACCCAGAAGGCTCGCGAACTGGAGGAACTGGGCCGGAGACATAACCTTGAGCAGGCAGCCCGGGTATTCGTCTCCTTCGAACCTGAGATTTATGCCATCGTTGCAGCGATGCGCGAGCCGAAATCGGGTAAGGTATTGGCGGCGTCCTCAGGGGCTGGACAATGAGGACTGGTCAGCTGACTACGCTCCATTCTCTGGAACCAGCGGGGGATAGTCCAAGTGGCCATGTGCTCATCGCCGACGATGACGCTATGTTCCGCAGAATACTTCAGACCTGGTTGGAGAGCTGGGGTTATCGCGTGATTATTGCGAAAGACGGCGCCCAAGCCTGGAGCATCCTGCAGCACGAGCATCCACCCGAGTTGCTAATCCTTGATTGGGTAATGCCTGGGATTGACGGCACGGAGCTGTGCCGCAGGATTCGCGAACGGCAGAGGTCCCCCTATCAGTACATCTTGTTGGCGACCGGGAAGGACGACAAACGAGACGTGGTGATGGGGCTGGAGGCGGGAGCTGACGATTATCTGACCAAGCCATTTGACCGGAATGAATTACGAGCCCGATTGCGGGTCGGTCGGCGCATTCTCACGCTGCAGCAGGATTTGATCAATGCTCGCGACGAACTTCGATTTCAAGCGACGCATGATGTGCTCACCGGTATCTGGAATCGGGGAGCAGTTTTGGACCTGCTGCATCGAGAACTGGAGCGTGCCGCACGAGCAAACACGTCGACATCGGTCCTGATGCTCGATCTGGACCACTTCAAGAAGATCAATGACACCTTCGGACATTTAACTGGCGATGTTGTTCTTCGGGAGGTTGCAAACCGTATTGTCCACAGTGTCCGATCCTATGACCTGGTTGGGCGTTATGGAGGGGAAGAATTTTTAATAGTGCTCCCCGCTTGTAACGAAGCTGAAGTTGAGCAAAGCGCAAGCAGAATTCGTTTGGCAATTGCATCCGCACCGATCCTTACTGCGAGTTTTGAGATTCCAGTGACCGCTAGCATCGGCGCCACGGTTTTAACAGGAGCCGCGGCTGCCTCGGAGAAGGAATTGCTTTTGGCGGCGGATAAAGCGTTGTATGAGGCTAAGAATGGCGGGAGAAACCGAGTTTCTGTGATGTAACTCTGCTCAAAGAGGAACCGTTTCTTCCGGGCTAGAGTAGTACAGCTTATGAGAATTCTTGTCATCGACGATAGCAGAATCATGCAAGCAGGCCTCAAAAGAGCTCTAGCTTAGCCAGTGCAGGACATGAAGTTCACTTTGGCCGGTGATGGCAAGGAAGGTCTGATTGTGGCTGGTCAGACTTCTCCCGACCTGATCTTGCTCGATATGATGCTGCCGATAATGTCCTGAACGACGTACTCTTCGGCACTGAAGACGACCGTCTACGAAGGATATCCCAATATTTGTCCTCACCGGCCTCTCACCAAAGAACGAGGACAGGCTGCTTGAATGCTGGGGCCGCGAAGTAGTTTGAGAAATCAGAGCATTTCTTGGAACACAACTTCGCCGCCCTCGTCGAGGCGGTTGCGCGATGCAACACCAAACACGGGTAGTCTGGCTGCGGAGAAAGTTCAATTAGGTCCTGTACTCTCCGAGGTCCGCGACGCCGAGTTGGGATCTGTTGTAGGTGCCGTATAGAGCAGATTATGGTCGACAACGGGACCGAAGTGGGTCAGATTGCAGTCGGCTCGATCCCCTTCAGGCTCACGGTTGACAAATCCGCGCGATCAGTACCCGAATTCGTTAAGCGCTTATGCAAAGAATGGGCATTGCCCAAGGGCTAAAGCCCAGTTATATCCAGCGCTTGATCGGGCGTTGAAGCGCTGCGCCACCCAACAGAGGACCCCGGAGCTACTATGCCCCCGGCTACCATGCGCCGGCGCTGCTATCGCACGACGCCTTCGAGAGGGGAGCTGGCGGTAGCGTACAACTTCTTTGGCATGCGGCCAGACAAGTAAGCTTGGCGTCCGGCCAGCACGGCGTGGTGCATGGCTTCGGCCATGAGCACCGGATCCTGGGCGTTGGCGATGCCGGTGTTCATGAGGACGGCGTCTGCGCCGAGTTCCATGGCGATGGCGGCATCGGACGCGGTGCCTACGCCGGCATCGACGATCAGCGGCACAGCGGTGATCATCTCGCGCAGGATACGGATGTGAGCCTGGTTCTGGATGCCCATGCCGCTGCCGATGGGAGCGCCGAGCGGCATCACGGCGGCGGCGCCGGCGTCGATCAGACGCTTGGCGAAGACGATGTCGTCAGAGGTGTAGGGCAGGACGGTGAAGCCTTCGCCGACCAGAATGCGCGTGGCTTCGAGCGTGGCTTGCACGTCGGGGTATAGCGTGGCTTGGTCGCCTATCACTTCGAGTTTGACCCAATCGGAGAGGCCAACCTCGCGGCCCAGGCGCGCAGCGCGCACGGCTTCGTCGGCGGTGTAGCAGCCGGCGGTGTTGGGCAGCAGGAAATACTTCTTGGGATCGATGTAGTCGAGCAGCGATTCCTTGCTGCGATCGAGGTTCACGCGACGGACGGCAACGGTAACCATGTCGGCTCCGCTGGCCTCGAGGGCGCGCGCAGTTTCCTGGAAGGATTTGTATTTTCCCGTACCGACGATCAGGCGGGAGCGGAAGGAGTGGCCTGCGATATGTAGTGCGTCTGTCATGATTTTTCATTGTAAACCGAGTTGGACAAATGTCGAGCTTGCGCTCGACGGACAGAGTGCGGCTGTGCCCGCATGACGTTTTGGCGAGAGCGATGGCGGCGCGAGGGAAAGCAGGTTCCTCAGCGGCTGAAGCCGCTTCGGAATGACAAAACCAATTAATGACAGGACTATTTAGGGTCGCGGAATTCTGCTTGGGCGTAGAGATCGTCGATCTGGCGGCGATAGCGATCCTCGACCACGCGGCGGCGCAGTTTCAGGGTAGGCGTCAGAGTTCCATCGTCGGCGGAGAATTCGTCGGGGACGAGGAGAACGCGTTTCAAGGTTTCGAATCGCGCCAGCTTTTTGTTGATCTCATCGACAATTCCGTCGTAGAGCGTTTGGACCTTGGGGTTGGCGACGAGTTCGGCGCGCGAAGAAAAAGCAACATCGTTCGACCGCGCCCAATTTTCGAGTAGCGCAAAATTGGGGGAGACGATAACGAAGGCAAACTTGCGCCTATCGCCAATGATGGCGGCGGTTCCGACCAAAGGGTTCAGCTTGAGGGAGTTTTCGATGGGTTGCGGAGCGATGAACTTTCCGCCGGAGGTCTTGATGAGTGCCTTCTTGCGGTCGGTGACGGAGAGATATCCATCGGCATCGATGTGGCCGATATCGCCGGTTGTGAACCAACCATCCTGAAATGCATTTTGAGTCTCTTCTGGGCGGTTCCAGTATCCCTTGAAGATGGAAGGACCGCGAACCAGAATTTCACCATCTTCGGCGATGCGGACTTCCAGGTTGGGCAGGATTTTGCCAACGGTGCCGATGCGGTGATTCACAGGAGTATTGACGGCGATGACGGGAGAAGTCTCCGTCAGACCATAGCCTTCATGAATGCGGATGCCGACGGTGGCGAACCACTCGGCGAGTTCGCGGCCCAGGGGCGCGCCGCCGGAGATGAAGGTTCCAACCCGGCCGCCCATGCCGGCGCGAATTTTCGAGAACACCAATTTGTTGGCGAGGTTCCAGCTGGCGGAAGTGGGAGTTTCTCCGGCGAGAATGTTTGACTTGTGAGCGCGACCGACAGACAGCGCCCAGCGGTAGATGGCGCGTTTGGGGAAACCGCGGGCTGCCATCTCGGTTTTCGCGTAAACCTTTTCGTAGACCCTCGGTACTGAAACGCAAAGTGTAGGCTGTATCTCGAGGAGAGCTTGAGGGAGATTCTCGATGAAGGGACAGTACGCGAGCGTGACCCCGTGGTAGAGCAGCGCTAGATCGACGTGGCGTGCGGTGACATGCGAAAGCGGAAGGAATGATACGCTGACCAAGCCGGGGCGCATGTCGAAGCCCAGCATGGAGCAGGCGATGTTGGACGCCATGTTGCCGTGGGTGAGCATTGCGCCCTTGGAGGTTCCGGTGGTTCCGGAAGTGTAAATAATGGTGGCGAGGTCGTCGGGCTGAATGGAGCGGGCTCGGGATTCGGTTTGGGGATCGAGGGTGAGCGGTCCTTGTGACATGAACTGATCCATGAGCACGCAAGATGTGGCAAGGTCGCTCGAAAGCTGTAGATGATCCATGATTACGATTTTATTGACTTGAGTTTGAGAGAGGATGGTCTGCACCTTGCGCAGTTGATGTTCGCTGGAAACAAAGATTACGGTGGCGCCGGAGTCGCTCAGGGTGTAGGCGGTTTGCTCGGGAGTTAAGGTTGCGTAGACGGGAACTGTCACGGCGCCGAGCAGCAAAATGGCGAAGTCAGCAATGGACCACTCCGGGCGATTCTCGCTGAGGATCGCGACGCGATCGCCTTTCTTGATACCCCATTCCTGCAGGGCACGGACCGTGGCGGCCACGTTGCGGCGGAAGTCTGAGGAGGAGATGGGCAGCCACTTTCCGGCATCGCGGTAGAGCATTGCCTGGTCGAGATTGCGCTCGGTGGCGGCGAAGAAAATGTCGTTCAGGGTGACGAGACTCATGGCGCGTGGTTTTGCCTGAAACTGAATTTACTGGTTTCGGGCCACATTCGGCAATGCGAAAGGGTGTGACGGCAGGTACTGATTGGCGTCCTGATGAAGTAGCGTAACTGAGAATTACAATGTCTGAGCGGGCTGTGGGCTATCATTCGGCTAGGAGGAGCGTAATGCAGAAAAGATTATCGAGGGCTTTGGCGGCATATTTGCTTGCGGGTGCGTTGGCGATTGCAGGGGCCACTCCGGCTGCGGGGCAAGCCACGCAGATGAAGAATGCATCAATGTCCATGCCTAAGGTTGGAGACATGGCGCCGGATTTCACCCTGAACTATTTTGACGGCAATGATCTGAAGGCCGTCTCCTTGAGCCAGTACCACGGGAAGAAAAACGTGGTGGTGGCGTTCTTCATTTTCGCTTTCACCGGTGGTTGAACGAAGCAAATGCAAGCTCTCCAGCAGGATTTGAAACGGCTGGAAGCTACGGACACCCAGGTCCTGGGTGTGAGCATGGACAGTGCCTTCGCGAACAAAGCCTTTGCCGATCAAATCGGAGTTACGTTTCCTCTGCTGAGTGATTGGGGCGGAGATGTTACGCGCAAATATGGGATCTACGTGGATAAGTACAAAGCCGCGCGCCGCGTGAACTACCTGATTGGGAAAGACGGTAAAATTCTCGAAGAGCAGGTGGATAAGGACGCGATCGATCCGACGAAGATTGTGGACACGTGCGAGAGGCCGAAGCTGAAGAACTGAGGTAGGACAGGGGCTAAAGCTCGGTTCATTTTCGATACCACGCGCGGCGGTGAAGCGCCGCTCTACCACGGCGGCGCCAGCGAAAAGCAGCTTGCTCCTCACCGTCGCTGGCGCTCCGACTCCGGTCGGAATGACAGTGAGAATGGAGTGTCGCTTGCGCTCCTCATTGCGCACCCAAAATCTGGCTGGGTAGCCACGTCAAAATCAGGCGGTGGGGAGTTCGAAAGAAAAGACTGAGCCGCATCCGAGTTGGCTGGTGACGCTAACCGTTCCACCGTGGGCTTCTACGATGGCTTTGGCGATGGCTAAGCCCATGCCGGTGCCTTGAACGCTGTAGCGCTGATCGCGACCACGATAAAACTTATCGAAGACCAACGATTGTTCGAAATCGTCGATGCCGGGGCCATGATCGGTGACACTGGTGACGATACGATCTCCCTTCCGTTCCGCGGTTATGACGATCGGGGCGGTAGGGGGAGAATATTTGGCGGCGTTTTCCAGCAACTGCTTGAGGACTTCCGCGATGCGCTCGGAATCCACCTTCACCTTGGGTAGCGATGGTGGGACGCGCACCTCCAGAGGATGCTGGCCGAGAACCGTTCTGGATTCTTCCACGGCCGACTCAATGACCGTGGCGACATCCACGGGAGCCATGTGCAGTTCCACCTTGTGGGCATCAAGCTGCGCCATCTCGGTGGCTTCGCCGACAAGCCGGTCCAGACGATCGGTTTCTTCGTTGATGACGGTGAGCAAATCCTTGCGCTGTGTTTCGTCGAGGTTGTCATCGGAAAGCAGGCCGGTGACGGCCGCTTTGATGCCGGTGAGCGGAGTGCGCAGTTCGTGAGTGACGGAATCGAGCAGAACGGCGCGGAGGTTCTCGCTCTGGTGAGCGGCCTCGGTCTGAGAAAGCTTTTCCATGGCGCCGGCCCGTTCAATGGCGATTCCGATCATGCTGCCCAGGGCCTCCAGAGTGGCGCGGGAGAGCGACGCTCCAGCGATGCCAACAGCTCCAGTAGTGCGCGTGCCCAGATGTAAAGGAGTGAGCGAAACTCCGCGCTTGGAATCGATGACCGGCTCGCCGCGCGAACTGACCATTTGAAGATCTTGCACAGGGAACCAGATGGCTTTTGGGTCGGTACGGTAGACCTGCTGGGAGCTAAGCAAGTAAATGGCGGCGGCTTTGGCAGCGAATCCATCACAAACGTAAGTGGGGATTGCATTCATTAGTTCTGCCACGTTGTCAGTGGCGAGCAAGCGCTGGCTGAAGGCGTAGAGCCTTTCGACATCGCGTCGGCGCTGAACCGCGTCGGCGGTTTGCCGCCGGGCGCGGTCCGCGAGTTCGCTAGCGATGCCGGCGGTGACGAGAAAGGCGAAGAGTGCGACCCAGTTCTGTGGATCTGCGACGGTGAAGGTTCCGACAGGTGGAAGAAAATAATAGTTGAAAGCGAGGGTGGCAAGCACGGCGAGAAAGACGGAGAAGCGAAATCCCCAATAGGCGGCGACCCACAGGACCATCAACAGGAAAGTTAAAGCTACGGTGGTGGGATTTACATGGACGAAATGCCGGTAGACTTGCGCCACCAATTCGGCGGCTACGAAGCAGGCAATGTAGCGGAACAAGTGCTGCGGCCAGTGAGGCTTCACGGGCACGATTGTAACCGCAAGATACGGTTTTCACCACAGAGTCGTAGAGGCAGAAAGAAAACAATGACAGAGAAGAATTTGGCAAATGTTTTCAACTCTGTCTCTGTAACTCTGGGTTGAGATTTCCGGAAGCCACCGACGAGTGGTAGTCAGAGCGATATCAGCATTCGACAATTGTGCTTCCGGTGTGGACAATAGCGGCGATGGCTAAGAGTCCCGAAGAATGGCTTAAGGAAGTGGACACGGAGCGGCGGCCGGCGGTGTTCAAGCTGTTTCTCGGCTATGCCCCAGGTGTGGGGAAGACCTATGCCATGCTGAGCGAGGGCGTGCGGCGGGCTAGCCGCGGCGAGGAAGTAGTGATCGGTGTAGTGGAATCGCACGGGCGCAAACCGATCATGGAACTCTCGTCACGCTTGGAGGCAGTTCCACGCAAGAAACTGGAATACAAATCAACCATCTTTCAAGAGATGGACGTGGATGCAATTCTGGCGCGCAAGCCACACGTGGTGCTTGTGGATGAACTGGCGCACACCAACATCGAAGGCAGCAAACACGCCAAGCGCTATGAAGATGTTTTCGAGTTGCTAGATGCGGGGATCGATATTCTTTCGACGTTGAATGTGCAGCACATCGAGAGCCTGGCGCCGACGATTCGAGGGCTCACCGGTGTGCAGGTACGGGAGACAGTGCCGGACTGGGTGATCCGGCGAGCGGGCGAAATTGTGATGGCGGACTTGACGCCACAAGCGTTGCAGACCCGCATGCGGCGCGGAGACATCTATCCGGTGGAGCGAGTGGAACGCGCGCTGGCGAATTTTTTCCGGAATACGAACCTGGTCGCTTTGCGCGAACTGGCTTTGCGCCAGGTGACGCAGGCGGTCGACCGCACGCTTTCGGAATTAAAAACCGAAGACGGCCAACTGCTACAGGTGCGCGAGCGGATCGCGGTATGCATCAGTTCGAATCCGGCGGCGCAGTATTTGATTGCACGCGGGGCGCGCATGGCTCAGGCGCTGGACGGAGATTTATTTGTGTTCTATGTGGACACCGGCGCGGATCAGAGCGATGAAAACCAGCGAACTCTGGCTGACAATATACGGTTCGCCGAGAGCGTGGGCGCAAAGGTGGTGAAGGCGGAGGGCAAGGTCGTGGCGGAAAAAGTTGCTGAATTCGTGCGCGAGAATCATATTACGCAGGTGGTTTTCGGACGATCAGCCACCAAGGGGTGGAAGAGATATTTCTATCTTTCTGCGATCCACAAGTTTTTGCGCGATACGCCGGCGGTTGACGTTCATATTGTGACTCAGGAAATGCGGTGATTGCAGATGACGAACGAGCACCGGCGAGTTCTGGTGGTGGATGACGAGCCGCAAATCACGCGCGTGCTGCGCACGACGCTTTCGTCGCAAGGATATGACATCCGCGTGGCCAATGACGGGGAGATGGCGCTGGAGTTGATGAAGAACTGGACGCCCCATGTGTTGATCACGGACCTGGCCATGCCGAATCTGGATGGAGTAGAGCTGTGCCGGCAGGTGCGGCTGACGTCGCAGGTGCCGATCATTGTGCTCTCGGTGCGCGGACAGGATCGTTCGAAGGTGGAAGCGCTGGATGCCGGAGCTGATGATTATGTCACGAAGCCGTTCAGCATGAACGAACTACTGGCGCGAATCAGGGCACAGTTGAGGCGGAGTCCGGCGGCCGAAGAAGAGCCGAGCGCGATCACAGCGGGAGATTTTTCGATCGACCTGGACGGACGATCGGTGAAGGTGGTGGGGAACGAAGTTCATCTAACACCGAAAGAATTCGACCTGCTGGTGTATCTGGCGCGGCGTCCTGGCAAAGTGGTGACACACCGCACGCTGTTAGCTGCTATCTGGGGACCCAATAGCACGGAGCAGCCAGAATATCTGCGCGTCTTCATTGGACAGCTGCGCAAGAAAATTGAGAATGATCCTTCCTCGCCGAAGTACCTGCTCACCGAACCCTGGGTCGGATACCGATTCGAACCGGGCTCATAGCGTCGTTTCCACCGTCTTCCCGGTTCCTCATCCTTACGAACATTTTATGGACCCTTTATTCGGGCTTGCTGCGGCTCCGTGTCCAATGGTTGTGGGGCTGAAAAGGTCCCAGATCGGCGATGCGGATTCAAGGGAGATCAAGAGTCATGTGGATTAACGAAGTGGCACCGGAACGGTTGGCAGAGCTTTTCCATCACTATCAGCAGGCCCTAATGCCGGAAATGGCGGGCAAGGGTAGTGAAGGGCGTGGTTCGTGGAGGGATGTTTCGCAGCCGGAGAAGAGCCGTCTGGTGGCGGCGGCGCGGCTAGCGCTGCTCGAGCTGGAGTCGATGACCAGCGGGCCAGCAAAGTCGCGGCAGTATTTCGCCCAGCCGGGTGAAGCGGAATGGGGCTGCTGAACGCAGCCCGCGCCATTGGAGTGATCTGTAGGTATTGCCCCAACTGGGTGACGTTTCTGGCTTTATGAATTCCTTACGAATTCCTTAAACCACTCTTACGAGTGAAATGATCCACTGGGGCGTTTACGTGGACATCTGCGCCACGGTGGGGGAGGCCGGCGTATGGAGACAGCGTGGGTAATTCCAGCTATCGCTTTGACGGGCGCGGGTTTTATGCTGTGGTTTCTGATTGCTTTGCTGCGCGAGAGTCCGCCCTCGGTCTGCTACTGGGTGGCGCAAGTCCCCGGGAAGCGCGAAAAAGGGAAGGACCTGGTGGGTCTGCGGCGCATCTACGTCGATGAGAATTGCCGCGCGACCGCAGCCAATCGCAGCGAATGCTACCGGCAATTACCGGAGAACGAAAATCGTGAGACGGAAAGGTGCAAATCGGGTCTTATTACTGTCGACGTGCGCGCTCTTTCTGACAGGTTGGGCTGGAGCGCAATCCACACAAAACGCAGCTACTCCTTCCGCGAACTCCGACACTATTAGTCCAGTTCAACAAACAGAACAGCAGGAAATGCGGGAAGAACTGAAAGCGCGGCGCGCGGACGTCGAGCGCTTGCGGACGGAAGAGCAACACAAGGGTTCGGGCGGAGTGCGGGATACCCACAGCCGGATACCAACAACGGATATCCTCAATTTGTTACTTGCAACGACGGAAGTTCGTCCCTACAGGGGAGCCTCGGCGCGCGGAGCACAGGGTAGCACCCTATGGTTTCCGGATCTGGGGCGAGACGAGCAGTTCTTCGACATCGACATCATGGTCAAGTTTTAATGAATTCACTGGCGCGAGGAATCTCAGTGCGTGAGATGATAAGGCGCGAATCCGAAACACTGCAGCTCGTAACTTGGGCTGGGAGACTTTGAGATGCAGGATGCTATCTTTCTTGCCGTGACAATTTTATTTTTCGTGATTTCGCTCGCATACGTGCATTTCTGCGAGCGGGTGCGCTGAGGAGTATATGGGATCGATCATCATGCTGATCATTTGCGCGGGATTGCTGGTATATCTCGTTTATGCCATGTTGCGACCGGAGAAATTCTGATGACGGCGAACGGATGGCTGCAAATCTTCTTTCTCCTGCTAGTGGTGTTCTTGGTGACCAAGCCACTGGGCGCGTATATGGCGCGTGTGTTTGGGGGCGAGCGAACCTGGCTAGACCCGGTGATGCGGCCGGTGGAACGGATTCTCTATAAGCTTACGGGCGTGGATGAAAGCCACGAGATGGACTGGAAGGAATACGCGCTGGCTCTGATTTTGTTCAGCGGTATTTCCATGATCCTCCTTTATGTGCTGCAGCGGGTGCAGCAGTGGGCGTGGCTGCCGTGGAACCCGCAAAAGCTGCCAGGAGTGGCGCCAGCGCTGGCGTTCAATACCGCGGCTTCATTCACTACAAACACGAACTGGCAGAACTACGTGCCTGAGACCACCATGAGCTATCTGACGCAGATGGTGGGGCTGGCCTATCACAACTGGGTCTCGGCGGCGGCCGGTATGGCTCTGGCGATTGCATTTATTCGCGGAATTGCACGACGCGAGCAAAGGACTATCGGGAATTTCTGGGTAGACCTGGTTCGGGGGACTTTGTGGATCCTGTTTCCGCTCTGTCTGGTAGGGGCGTTGGTATTGGTGTCGCAGGGGGTCGTGCAGAACCTCAAGCCTTACGACACGGTGGAGTTGGTGGATCCGTATCAGACGCCGCAACTGGGGTCTGACGGCAAACCGGCCAATGGTCCTGATGGCAAACCGGTGATGCAAACCGTAAGCCAGCAAGTGATCGCGCAGGGGCCGACGGCTTCGCAGGAGATCGTTAAAGAGCTGGGAACGAACGGCGGCGGCTTCTTCAACGCAAACAGCGCACATCCGTTTGAAAACCCCACACCGTTCACGAATTTTCTGGAGATGTTCTGCATTCTGGCGATTCCCTCTGCCTTTACGTTCACGCTAGGAAAAATGACTGGCTCTCCGCGACATGGATGGGCAGTGTGGGCGGCGATGGCCTCGCTGTTTTTGGCTGGAGTGACAACCGCATATTGGGCGGAAGCGCGGGGCAATCCTTTGCTAACGACCGCAGCACGCCATAGCTCGCTGCATCCGGCCTCGGCTGCGCAAGCCGTGGGCAACCTTGAAGGAAAAGAAGTGCGGTTCGGCTTAGCCAACTCGGCCCTGTTCGCCACCGTGACGACCGACACCAGTTGCGGAGCGGTCAACTCCATGCACGACTCGTTCACCCCGCTGGGGGGAATGATTCCCTTGATCGACCTCATGCTCAGTGAGGTGATCTTCGGCGGCGTGGGCGCGGGCATGTACGGAATGCTGGTCTTCGTCATTCTCTCGGTGTTCATCGCGGGATTGATGGTCGGGCGCACGCCGGAATATCTGGGAAAGAAGATCGAAGCCTACGACGTGAAGATGGCGATGCTGGTGATCCTGATTTTCCCGCTGGTGATACTCGTGTTAACGGCGATTTCGGTTTTGTACAGCTTCGGCACCTCTTCGATGACGAACGCGGGGCCGCATGGATTCACCCAGGTGCTCTACGCCTTTACCTCCGCGGTGGCCAACAACGGCTCAGGTTTCGCGGGAATTAACGGAAACACGCCCTGGTACAACACCTCGCTCGGCATCGCGATGCTGTTGGGGCGGTTCATGATGATCCTTCCCATGCTCGCCATCGCGGGCAACCTGGCGGGGAAGAAACAATCTCCGGCAACGCTGGGGACGTTTCCAGTGACCGGACCGCTGTTTACGGTACTGCTGATCGGGGTGGTAGTGATTGTGGGAGCGCTTACATTCTTTCCGGCGCTCAGCCTGGGGCCGATTCTCGAACACCTGCTGATGGTGGCGGGGAAAACTTTTTAGGGGCTTGAGCACGAATGTGTCCGAATCCGAGTGGAGGACGCGAGGTGGGGTAGGGATCTTCCGACTGCGGTCGCGCCTCGCATTCGCGAAGCGCAACCTCCGCTCAGGATGACAACAGGAGAATATGGTAAGCAAGAAATCAAAGCGCAGCTTGTGGGATATGAAGATCGTGCGCCGCGCGGCGTGGGACTCGCTGGTAAAGCTGCATCCCGTGACCATGATGCGCAATCCGGTGATGTTTGTGGTGGAAGTGGGCAGCGTGGTAACCACGGTGCTGCTCATTCTGGAGCGAGCGCAGGGCGGATTCGGATTCAATCTGCAGATCACGCTGTGGCTGTGGTTCACGGTGTTGTTTGCGAACTTTGCCGAGGCCATGGCGGAAGGCCGGGGCAAGGCGCAGGCCGATGCGTTGCGGCGCGCCAAGGCGGAGACGATGGCGAACCGTCTGCTTCCGGATGGGAAGACGGAGACCGTGCCAGGGTCGAAATTGCGCTGCGGCGACATGGTGCTGGTGGAGGCGGGAGAATTCGTTCCGGGCGATGGCGAGATTGTGGAAGGCGTGGCGTCAGTGGACGAGTCGGCAATCACGGGTGAATCGGCGCCGGTGATTCGTGAGGCGGGCGGCGATCGTTCGGCGGTGACGGGCGGCACGCGTGTGCTTTCGGATTGGGTGAAGGTGAAGATAACATCGAATCCGGGCGAAACGTTCCTGGATCGCATGATTGCGCTCGTAGAAGGCGCAGAGCGGCAGAAGACCCCAAACGAAATTGCGTTGAACATTTTGCTGGCCGGGTTAACGATTGTCTTTCTGCTCGCCGTGGTTACACTGCAACCTTTCGCGATTTATGCGCGCGCTCCACAGACCGTCTTCGTCCTGGTGTCTTTGTTGGTGTGCCTGATTCCCACGACGATCGGCGGGTTGCTCTCGGCGATTGGCATTGCCGGTATGGACCGCCTAGTGCAGCACAATGTGCTGGCGATGTCGGGACGAGCAGTAGAAGCCGCGGGCGATGTGAATACGTTGCTGCTCGATAAGACGGGAACCATCACGCTGGGCAACCGCGAGGCGACGGAATTCGTGACCGCACCGGGGGTGACCGAAGCAATGCTGGCGGATTCCGCGCAACTTTCGTCGCTGGCGGATGAAACTCCCGAAGGACGCTCGATTGTGGTATTGGCGAAGGAAAAGTACGGATTGCGCGGACGTGAAATGAGTACGCATGACGCCGAATTTATTCCGTTCAGCGCGATGACGCGCATGTCCGGCGTGAATCTGGATGGGCGGGCGGTGCGGAAAGGTGCGACCGATGCGATCGCGAAGTACGTGGAAGAGCAAGGCGGCACGTTACCCAAAGAAGTGCGAGAGGCAGTGGAAGCGATTTCGCGCTCGGGTGGCACGCCGCTCGTGGTGGCGGAGAATGGCCGAGCTTTGGGAGTGATTCACCTGAAAGACATTGTGAAGGGCGGCATGCGGCAGCGGTTTGATCAGCTGCGCGCGATGGGAATCAAGACGGTGATGATCACGGGAGATAATCCGCTGACCGCGGCAGCGATTGCGACAGAAGCCGGCGTGGATGATTTTCTGGCGCAGGCGACGCCGAAAGATAAGTTGGATTTGATCCGGCGGGAACAGGGCCAAGGAAAGCTGGTTGCCATGACCGGTGATGGCACCAACGACGCGCCGGCGCTGGCACAGGCCGATGTCGGTGTCGCCATGAATACGGGCACGCAAGCGGCCAAAGAAGCCGGCAACATGGTGGATCTGGATTCGAATCCGACCAAGCTGATCGAGATCGTGGAAATCGGCAAGCAGTTGCTGATGACGCGGGGTGCGCTGACCACGTTTTCGATTGCGAATGACGTGGCCAAGTATTTCGCTATTATTCCGGCGATGTTTGCGGGGACATTTCCGGTTTTGCAGGCGCTCAACGTGATGCGGCTGGCGACGCCACAGTCGGCGATCTTGTCGGCGGTCATCTTTAATGCGCTGATCATCGTGGCGCTGATTCCGCTGGCGCTGCGCGGCGTGAAATACGTTCCGCAGGGAGCGGCGGTGTTACTGCGTCGAAATCTGCTGCTATATGGGTTGGGGGGAGTGATCGTGCCATTTATTGGAATCAAGTTGATCGACCTGGTGATTGTACGGGCGGGATTGGCGTAGGGACTATGAAAAAAAATCTGATCATCGCCGTACTTATGACTGTAGTGACGACGGTATTGTTCGGCCTCCTGTTTCCGCTGTTGATTACGGGCCTGGCGCAAGTGTTGTTTCCGAGTAAGGCCAATGGAGAACTGTTGACGCGAAACGGCAAGTTGGTGGGATCGCGGTTGATCGGACAATCATTTTCTTCGCCGGGATATTTTCACGCGCGTCCGTCGAGCGCGGGGACGGGCTATGATGCGGGCAATTCGAGCGGATCGAATCTCGGGCCAACCAATCAAACCTTGATCACGCGAGTGCAGGGGGATGCGGACCGGCTGCAGGCGGAGAATCCCGGAGCGTCGATACCGATGGATTTGCTAACCACGTCGGGTTCGGGACTCGATCCTCACATTACGCCGGAGGCGGCGGAGTTTCAGGTGCCACGAATTGCGAAAGAACGCGGACTGAGCGAGGATGTAGTTCGCGAAGCCGTGTATCAACACACGGAATCGCGACAGTTTGGATTCTTGGGCGAGCCGCGGGTGAACGTGCTGGAGTTGAATCTCACCTTGGATGAGATTGCGTCGAAGCCGGCTAACCGCTAAGTCTTCTTGCTGCACCTGAAGGCGAGGTCCGATCGTACACACTTAGGGTATGCCTGAAGGCATACCCCGGTACGAAGCCTCCCAGCAATTCTCTGAAGAACCTAGTCCTTTAGCTGCCCACTATTGGCCAGTTCTGGCCGAAAACCACCACCTCGCCGCAAGAAACTAAAGGTATCTATTCGTGTTCATTTGGCTGTGGATAAGATTGAAGCCTTGAGGCTTCTGTATCCATCGGGGAAGAGATTATGAAGACACACACGCAGTGGTGGAACTGGGCAGCGGTGGTGGCGGGCTTGGCCTTCATGTTGCAGGGGCCGTTTACAGTCAAAGCGCAGGACGCGCAAGTCGCGCCGGATTCGCAGGCGGCGCCAGGGCCACAAGATTCACAGGATGCGAACGCACAGGATCCTCCAGCGCGCGTGGCGAGGCTGAATTATGTGGAAGGATCGGTTTCTTTTCAGCCGGGCGGGGAAAATGATTGGGTTGATGCGGTGCTGAATCGTCCGCTGGTGACGGGCGACAATCTTTGGGCGGATGAAAATTCGCGGGCGGAAGTGCACATCGGATCGACCGCGCTGCGGCTCGGGGCGAAGACCGGAATTACGTTGCTGGACGTAAATGACCGGGCCGCGCAGATTCGTTTGGCGCAGGGATCGCTGATTGTGAAGGTCCGGCACGTGGACGACGAAGACTCTTATGAAATCGATACGCCGAATGTTGCCTTCGTGGTGATGCAGCCGGGCGACTATCGCGTTGATGTGGATGCGGACGGCGGTCGAACCGAAGTGACGGTGTGGCGCGGACGCGGCGAGGTCACCGGCGGCGGTTCTTCTTATACGGTTGTGGCGAACCAATACGCCACATTTACCGGAACGGATCATCTGGATTACGAACTTGGCCAGGTTCAGCCGGTAGAGGGATTCGATAGCTGGGCTCTGGATCGAGATCGGGCCGAGGATCAGTCTGACTCGGCGAATTATGTTTCGCGCGAGATGACGGGATACGAAGACCTCGACGAATACGGCGACTGGAGCTATGTGGCGGGCTACGGTACGTGCTGGCGGCCGCGAGTTCTGGTGGCGGGATGGGCTCCGTATCGCTTTGGCCATTGGGCTTGGGTGGGGCCGTGGGGTTGGACCTGGGTGGAAGATGAGCGTTGGGGATTTGCGCCGTTTCACTATGGCCGCTGGGCCTTTGCCGGTGGCGGATGGTTGTGGGTTCCGGGACCAAGCGTGGTGCGGCCGATCTACGCGCCAGCGCTGGTGGCCTGGGTGGGTGGCGGGCCCGGATTTAATTTCTCGTTTTCTTTTGGAGCGGGAGTGGGATGGTTCCCGCTGGCTCCCGGAGAAGTATTTATTCCGGGATACCGTGTAAGCCGGGGTTACGTGAACAACGTGAACTTTACAAACACGCGGGTGGATATTGCCAGAGTGACGAACGTTTACAACACGGTGGTTATCAACCGGAACACAACGGTAAACAACATCGTGTATGCGAACCGGAATGTGAATGGCGGGGTGACGGTGGTATCGCGCGACACGTTCGTGAATGCGCGGCCGGTCGGGCGGAATGTGGTGTCAGTGCCAGCCAGGGAACTGGCTACTGCGCCGGTGGCACCCAGGGTAGGGTTTGAGCCGGTGCGGAGCAGCTTGTTGGGCGCGGGAAGGCCGGTGGCGAGTCGGCCGCCAGCGGCGGTGATGAGCCGTCCGGTGGTGGCGCTGAGGACGCCGGCTCCGAGACCGAGCTCATTTGATCAGCGGCAGGTGCAGGCGGGTGGACACTTGAATCAATCGGCATCCTTGGTGCGGCAGGAGGCGACGGGCCGACCAGTGCCGGTGGCTCCGGTGACGCGGCAACAGCCGCAGGCGGACGAGGGATTCCGTTCGTTTAGCCAGCCCAGCGTTGGGACCACTCCGGCGAAGACACAGCCGCGAGTTTGGGAAGCGCAAGGGACTCCCGAACCGGAGAAGAGCACACCGGCTCAACCGGCGAAGCGGAATCCGCAGCCGACACAGCAGTGGTCGCATCCGCTGGCGAAGCCGGTGGCTCCCGTGCAGCAGGGAAATGTGCAGCAACAGAAAGAAGAGGAGCAGAAGTACAGTGCGTGGCACCAGCAGCAAAAGCCGGCAGCGGCTCCAGGGCATCCGCAGCAGAATTCGCATCCGGCAGCGCAGAATCACGAGAGTGCGCCGAAGAAAGGACATTGACGCGAAGCGGTGGGCTGCGGTGTGATAAGGTTCGCATGCGTTGTGACTGGCAAGCGGGCCCAACTGAAACGCAGAGAAGTAAAATAGCGCCGGGAGACGGGAAAGTGCCCGATCCCGGCGCGGATTTTTGTGCGTTCCGATTATGAGTGAAGAGAAGCGTCCGGCGATTAACTGGATGGATGTTCTCTGGCTGCTGTTCCTGGCCGGACTCGCGGCTTTGCCACCGGTGTTTGAAATTCACAAGCAACTGGTGCTGCTGGCGTTTGGGCTTTTGCAGTTGAGCGAAGGTTGGATCTTGAGCAAGGCGCCGCGGCGTGGCGCGGCATACAGCGTTCTTCTGAAAATCGCTCTGGCCACGTTACTGATCGACCACACGGGCGAGGTCGGGATCAATAGTAGTTACTGGCCGATCTATTTTCTGCCGGCGGTAACGGCGGCGGAATATTTCAGCCCGTGGGCTACCCTGCTGTGGACGGCGTTAGCTTCGGCCGCCTACTGCTCCTATCTTTATCCGGCACTCGAGGAATATGAAATCACCAGAGAGGGCTACGGAATTCTTGCCATCCGCATTCTTTTCTTTTTTCTGGCAGGAATGGTAGTGAACCGGTTCATGGTGGAAAGTCGGCGTCAGACCAGGTTGTACCAAACGCTGGCGGAGACATTGACCGAAACCAATCGCAGGTTGGAGCAGGCGCAGGAGGAGGCACGGCGATCAGAGCGACTGGCGGCACTGGGGCAGATGTCGGCGGGGCTGGCGCACGAGATTCGGAATCCGCTGGGAGTGATCAAGGGATCGGCGGAGATGCTGCATCAGAAGCTGGGAGAATCGAATCCGCTTGCTACCGAACTGGCCGGATACATATCCAGTGAGACGAATCGTTTGAGCGCGCTGGTGACGCGGTTTCTGGATTTTGCCCGACCGCTGCATGCGGAGTTGATGCCGCAGGACATTACAGCGGTGCTGGATCGGTCGTTGACCGCGGTGTCGCGAACGCTCTCGGAAGGGAATGGATTGGTGCGCGTTGAGCGGCAGTATGAGGCTAACTTGCCGCGGGTTCCGCTGGACGAAGGTCTTTGTGAGCAGGCGTTCGTCAATTTGATCCAGAATGCTTACGATGCCATGGGAAGCGCGAGAGGAACGTTACGGGTGAGCGCCACGAGGAGTACCGACGCGAACCGAGAGGGAGTGGAAGTGCGAGTGGAAGATACGGGTCCGGGAATTCCGGCTGAACTGCGAGAACAGATCTTCAATCCGTTTGTCACGACGAAGAAAACGGGAGTGGGGTTGGGATTGTCCATTGTGTCCCGAATCGTGGATGGGCATCATGGAACGATTCGGGTCGAGAATGCATCGGAGGCGGGAGAATCAGGCGGGGCGCGATTCGTGATTGTTTTCCCCGTAGGTGAGGCTGCCGAGCGGGAAACTAAGGGCTGAGAGTGCTGACGAAATCCCTGGCGCATCTGAAGAAAGAGGCGGCGGCAGACGCGCCGTGCCAGGCTGTTTTGGCGGGGAAGGATTCTTCGCTTCGCTCGGAATGACAGGAAAGAGGATATGCCAACAATCTTAATTGTGGAAGACGAAGCGAAGATGCGGAGGCTGCTCGAATTGAATCTTGGAGAGGACGGGTTCGCTACGCTCTCCGCTAGCGACGCTGAGAGCGGGCTGAAGCTTCTGCGCGAGAGCGATGTCGATCTGGTGGTGACGGATCTCAAGCTGCCGGGGATGAATGGCCTCGAGTTTTTGCAGGCGATCAAACGGCAGAACGCGGCGCTCCCGGTGGTAGTGATGACGGCATTCGGTTCTGTCGAAACTGCTGTGGAAGCCATGAAGGCGGGGGCCAGCGATTATGTGCTGAAACCGTTCTCACTGAGCGAGATGAGAATGGTGATCCGCAAAGAGCTGGACGTGCACAAACTGCGAGAAGAGAACCGGTCGCTGCGGGAGGCGCTGGGCAAGCGGTATGAGCATCCGAATGTGGTGGCGCGGAGCGCGAAGATGCAGGAGGTGCTGGCGACAGTGGAGCGCGTGGCGCCGACGAACTCAACGGTGTTGCTGGGCGGAGAAAGTGGCGTGGGCAAGGATTTGATCGCGCGCGCGGTGCATGAGAAGTCGCGGCGAGCTTCGGGACCATTCATCAAGATCAACAGCTCAGCGATTCCAGAGAATCTTCTGGAGAGCGAACTGTTTGGATATGAAAAGGGCGCGTTTACGGGTGCGGGCGCGAGCAAGCCGGGAAAGTTTGAACTGGCAGATAAGGGGACTTTGTTCCTGGATGAGATCGGTGATGTGCCATTGGCAATTCAGGTGAAGCTGCTGCGTGTGCTGCAGGAGCGGGAGTTCGAGCGATTGGGTGGGACGCGAACCGTGAAAGTGGACGTGCGACTGGTCGCGGCCACGAACCGCGATCTGCGCGAAGCGCTGGAGCAGGGAACGTTCCGCGAAGATCTTTACTATCGCTTGAATGTTGTGCCCATCGACATCGCGCCGTTGCGCCAGCGCAAGGAAGACATTCCGGATCTGGTGAACCTTTTCATCTCGCGTTTTGCGGGGGATTCGGGAAAGCCGGTGGAGGGGATTACGCCAGAAGCCATGCAGATTTTGGTCAACTATCACTGGCCGGGGAATGTGCGCGAGTTGCAAAACATTATCGAGCGGGCGTGCGCGCTGGCCAAAGGCACGGTGCTGAAGGTAGAGGACATTCATCTGGATACGCGGCCGGCGAGGGCAGTGAATGGGAGCGGCAACTTTCTTCCGGAAGGCATGACCCTGGAGCAGTGGGAAGATGAAATGATTCGGGAATCGCTACGGCGGGCGAACGGAAATAAGAGTCAGGCGGCGCGGTTGCTGGGGCTGTCGAGGAATGCGCTGCGGTATCGGTTGTCGAAGATTGGGATTGCGGATGAAGGGGAAAAAGCCGAATAAGCGAACTGAAGCGCCCGGTTTCGCTCTCGCTGGCTGAAAACAACCACTTGGCTCCGTCCGGCCACCGGCTTTTGATGCGAGTGGCTTCCAACTTCTGAAAACCCGATTTTACTTCCTGAAAACAAAGGGGTTACTGCGCTTGTCAGTCTGTGAATTTTGGCATGGCAGTTGCTTTGTATTAGGCAGACTACTCAATCGAAATTGTGGGTTTGAGCAAAGCGTTAGAGTCGTTTCGACAAGGTACACGTCATGAAAAACAAAATCATAGGAAGTTTGGCAGTCTTGACGTTGGCGCTGGTTGGAGTGCTTTCCGTGAATGTGCAGGCGCAAACCACGGAGGAAGGCAAGGGGCCTTCGGAACAGCCGAGCGCTCCGATGGAGATCGGACAGCCACAGTCTGCGCCGGTGCCCCCCGCCGGGCAGCCGGGGCAAGCGGGACCACCGCCGCGACCCGGGCAGCCTCAGCCGGGACAACCGCCCCAGATGATGGGAGAACAAGGCCAGCCGGTTGCGCCGTCGGGCGAAGGGCCGGCTAAGGTTGATCAGGGTGTGGCCCGCATCAGCATGATCCACGGGGACGTTTCGACGCAGCGTGGAGATTCGGGCACGTGGTCGGCGGCGGTATTGAATCAGCCGGTGGTGAATGGCGACAAGGTTTCTACGGCGGCCGGCGGACGCGCCGAGGTGCAGCTGGACTACGCCAACATTCTTCGCCTGGGATCGAACGCGCAGGCGAACATTGCGAACCTCACGCATCAATATATTCAGATTCAGATTGCGCAGGGCTTGGCGAATTACTCCGTGTTTGGGGAGAGCGAGGCTGAGCCCGAGATCGATACGCCCAACGTCGCGGTGCATCCGGCGCACACCGATGGTGTGTTCCGCATTGAGGTGCGGCCCGATGGGGATAGCATCATCATTGTGCGCAAAGGGCAGGCGCAGATTTCAACGCCGCAGGGCATCGCGGATCTCAAACAGGGCGACATGGCGACCGTGCGCGGTTCCGGCGCCGATGCGCGCTATAAGATCAGTCCGGCTCCGGAGCGGGACGATTGGGACCGATGGAACAGCGATCGCGACCGCATGATCCACAACGCGGATGCGTGGCGCCACACGAACAAATATTACGTTGGAGCCGAGGACCTGGACTCGAACGGCCGATGGGAGAACGCGCCGGACTACGGTCAGGTTTGGGTTCCGAACGAGCCGGATGATTGGGCGCCGTATCGCGACGGCAACTGGGTTTGGGAGCCCTATTACGGTTGGACGTGGATTGGCTACGAGCCTTGGGGATGGGCGCCTTATCACTACGGACGGTGGATGTGGTATGGCGGCGCCTGGGCGTGGTGGCCGGGACCGGTGTGGGGGGTGGGATTCTATCGTCCGTTCTGGGCGCCAGCATATGTTTCGTTCTTTGGATTCGGAGGTGGGTGGGGATTTGGTTTCGGATGGGGAGGATGGGGTGGTTTTGGATGGCTGCCAAGTGGGCCTTGTGACCGCTTTTTCCCGTGGTGGGGTGGGTATCGCGGACGGTTCGGAGTGGCGGGGTTCGGTAGATTTGGCACTATCAACCGCTTCGGCGGGATTGCGCCGCTGCACGCAGGTACTCGATTCTCGAACCTGGCACATATCGATGATGCGCACATTAGCCGCGGGGTATCGACGGTAGGTGCAGGGCAGTTCGGAGCCGGTCGAACCACTGCCGTTGCAGCGACTCATGAACAGTTGAGTAGCGCGCGCATGATGACCGGGAATCTGCCGGTGGTGCCGACGCGCGCTAGTTTGTCGGCGAGTGGAAGGGCTGCGGCTCCTTCGACGATTCACAGTGGGGCGGCGCAACATTTCTTCGGGACGCAAAGCAATTCGCGGCCGGAATCGTTCCGGCAGCAAACGGCGCACCTACAGCAATCCATGCAGCAGAGTCACTTCAGCGCGGTGACGGCTGGACGTGCGACTGGAGCCGGAGCTACGGAGTCTCCTGGGACGTCAGCTGCGGCGGGAGGGAAGCCGAGCGCGGGAACGGCTGCATCGGGCAAAGAAGCGACTAATTCTGCGAGCAGGGGCGCGTCGGACACGGCATCGTCCACACGAGGCGAACCGAACCGCAGTGAGTGGAAAGCCTTCACGCCGCCGTCGCATAGCAGCGAAACGGCGGGACGCAGCGGGGGCAGCGCCGAGACGCCGGGCCGAGGCGAGGGTGGCAGTTACTGGAACCGTACCGCTCCGAGTTCAGGCTCCTCGCGCGGCGGTTCAAGCGGCTATGGGGGCGGGGCTTATTCGCGTCCGCAGCTGAATATGAGACAGCCCATCGTGCAGCCGCGATCCTCCGGAGGATACGGCGGGTATCGCGGCTCGCCGAGCTATGGAGGTTCGCATAGCGCGCCAAGTTCCGGTGGCGGTCACGCCAGTGGTGGAGGCGGGCACTCGGGAGGCGGAGGTCACCGGTAGAACTCGGCGACGATTCGCACAAGACGGTTTTTGAGTGAGGCAAGGTGCGGTAAACGAAGTGAAGAGAGCAGAGGCGAGAAGGGCGTGCTAACCGGCACGCCCTTCTTACTTCTAGCGCTGGAGTTGCGGGAGTAGGGGGCTGATGCACGAAAATCCCCTCGCGGCCGCAGACCGCTTTTGTGAGGGCTACCGTAGAATAGAAGGCTTGCCGGTTCCAGCAGAGTTCGGTGGCTTGCGCGTGGTGCTTGTGGATGTGCGGAATCCACTCAACATTGGTGCCGCCGCCCGGGCCATGAGCAATTTTGGATTTCCCCTCCTGCGGTTGGTGAATCCTTACGAGGTAGCGTTTCGGGACGCCCGTTCGGCAGTGGGCGCGGCGGCTACGCTGGCGACGGCTGAAGTCTATAGAACTGTGGCGGAGGCGGTCGCGGACTGCTCTTTGGTGATTGGAACCACAGCGGTTGGCCATCGCGACCTGCAACATTCACTGGTCCGGTTGGAGAAGGGCGCTGCGGCTATTCGAAGACATCTCGCCACAGCATCTTGCGCGCTCTTATTTGGATCAGAAAAATTTGGGCTCTCGAATCTGGATATGAGTCATTGCCATTGGCTGATGCAGATTCCCACCCGCGACGAGCATGCATCGATGAATCTGGGGCAAGCGGTAGCGGTGTGTCTGTATGAACTGGTGCGCGAGGCGAGGAAGGTGGATAAGCCAGCCAAGGGAACTCCAGCTTCATCTGCGGAGGTTGAGCGGATTACCGATACCTTGCTCGACGCGCTTCGAGCCAGCGAGTATCCCAAGCTCAATACGTCAAAAACGTTTCATGGGGCGGTGCGGCGGTTGGCGCGACGACTGCGCCTGCAGCAAGGGGATGCGGAATTCCTGCTGGGCATGCTGCGCCAGATGATTTGGAAGATGAAGAAGAATGAAAACGCGGAAGAATGAGGAGCTCAGCGTTTTATTTGCGCGGGAAAAACTTGGGTTGACGTTCTGCCAAACTGAAATCGCAGAATCCACTCGCTAGCGGTTGCTTGCCCGTCCTTTTGGGGTGGTTGGAATTTCCAACGGCGTGCCGCGGCTAAAGCCTGGTTCGCGAAGTACTTGCTTGGGCCGGGTGAAATCAGCGTGGCTTGAGACACATTCCCGGACGCATCTACGGAAAGCTGAACGCCGACTTTTACGTGGCCTTGGATCGTGTTCTGGGCACCGCGCGAGACCTGCGGCAGAACTTGCTGCAGAACACTTCCGGCAGTACTTCCCGTTGGGGCTGGCAACGGCTTCTCAGGAAATGGAGCCGGGGCTGGGGTGGCGGGAGAGTTCGCGGGAGCAGTTGGAGATTCCGGCGCGTGGGTTTCCGCGGCTGGAAGCTGCGGCTGATGAATCATGAATTTTCGGCCAAACAATACTGCCAGCAGCAACAAGACCACGACGATCGGCAGGATCAACCACGGTTCCGTGCGCTTCACAGATCGGGGCTGCTCAACCGAGCCCGGAGGAGCGGTTTCCTGAACTTTGAGCTTGCCTAAGACTTCGTCGAGAGTGCCGCGCCGTTGCGGTTGGACTTGCAAGCATCGTCTTGCGATCTCGCGAAACGGTTCGGGAACGGCATCGGGCACTGCAACCTCAATTTGTTGCCTGCCCCTTACCGGTTCGTGCTGAGTCAGGATAGCAACCAGCATCACTCCAAGCGACCATACATCGGCGGCTGGGGAGAATCCCATGGAGGCTAGTTCGGGAGCGTCATAGACCGTCGATTCTCTGGTTTCCCGCTCGCCCGTTTTGCGAAGGTGGTCAGCGGAGATTTTCAGCTGGTTACTCACCGCCATGACGTTCGAAGGCTTCATATGCCCCTGCACGAATCCGGCGTGGTGCAGAAAAACTAGAGCGTCGACCGTGGGTGGAAGCATCTCTTGAACTTCCCCGGTCGAGAGCGAACGCAACGGAACAACCTGCGACAAATCCTCTTCGGCATATTCCATAACGACGTAAAGAAGGCTGGTTCCGTCAATCTGGCAGCGACCAGACTCAAACAGCCGGATCAAATGGGGATGAGAAAGCTTGGCGATGTCAGCCCAACGGAAAAGTTGAGCCTCCTCTTTAAGGTTTTCAGCGGAACAGGTTTCCGCGGGAATCAACTTGAGGGCGGCTTTCTGGAATCCATCTACGCTGCGCTCGGTCAGAAATACGGCGCTCCCCACAGATCCTCCAAGCCACTTTTGCAGCGGGAATTTGCCATCGACGATGCGGCCCTCCCACTGTTTCGAGATGTCGATCAAACTGCTCATAGGACAGGACTTGCCGAACGGTTATTCTATGCCAGCGGGGCTGATTCTTGCCGAAATTGTGCTCTTTTTCTGGCCCTACGGAGATTTCCCGAATCCTGATCCATCTCGGTCGGGGAGGTCAGTCTTCCTGGGATTCTTCCCATTTCTCGTTGTGGATTCGGTTGTATCATCTGAAAATCGCTATGCGGCGGCAAAATCCGGTGGTTGACGATCATGCGCTCATCCAGATTGTGGATTCTGCGTTGGCCGAGGCGACGCGTCGCAGCGGGGAGTGGCTGGTCTGCCGGCAAGGATGTAGGCAATGCTGCATTGGAGTGTTCCCCATCAATCAACTCGATGCCCTGCGATTGCGGCGAGGCTTGGAGGAGCTGGCCGTAAGTTCGCCAGCGCGAGCAGACGGCGTACGCGACCGCGCTCGGGATGCTGTCGCTCGGCTGATACCGGGCTTTCCGGGCGATCCTGCGACCGGATTACTTGATGAAGTCGCTGCGGCAGGGTTTGCTGACTTTGCCAATGATGAGCCCTGTCCTGCTCTCGATCCGGTAACCGGCAATTGCGAACTCTATGAATCACGACCGATGACATGCCGCGTTTTTGGGCCGCCGGTGCGCTCCGAAGATGGATTGGGAGTGTGTGAGCTTTGCTTTCATGGCGCAACGAACCAGGAAATTGCCGCCTGCGAGATGAAGCCTGATCCTGACGATCTCGAATCCGGCCTGCTCGAGCAACTTGAGACCAGCACAGGGACTCGGGGAGGGACGATCATCGCTTTTTGTCTGGCATCCTGAGGCTGACATTCCATAGAGTTGAGTGTCGTCTAGCTTCTCTTTTTTTCGAGTTCAGCCCAGCGTGCGTAGAGAGCATCTACCTTTGCCTGGGCTTCTTCCATCTCGGCGTGAGTAGTGATCAATCGTTGGCTGTCGCTGACAATTTCAGGATCCTCGAGTTGAGCTCGCTTGCTCTGCAGGGCTTCCTCAGCATCGGCAACGCGCTGCTCGATGGTTTCATATTCCCGCGCTTCCAAGTAAGAGAGCTTCTTCTTTCTGGTAGCTTGCCGCCCCCGGTCGTCATTGTCATTGCCATTGGCGCGCGCCGGGGAATCGGCAGCGGTCCGGGTTCGCATCGTCCGCGCCATTTTCTGGCCTTGCTCCAGCCATGTCTCCCATTGCGAATAATCCGCGAACAGTCCTAGGGCTCCGTGGCCATCGAGCCCTAAAACCACGGTCGAGACGCGATCGAGCATGTAGCGATCATGCGTAACCAGGACTAGAGAACCGCGGAACTCCAGCAAATTTTCCTCGAGAATATCAAGAGTCGGGATATCGAGATCGTTCGTGGGCTCATCCAGCAGAAGGACGTCGGCCGGCTGCAGCATGAGTTGAGCGATCAGGACGCGAGCCCGCTCGCCTCCGGAAAGCTTCCCCACGGGTTGATTGAGTTGTTCGCCTGCGAACAGGAACTTTGCCGCCCACGACGCCACGTGAACTAAGCGGTCCTGATAGATGACAGAATCACCTTCCGGAGCCAGGGCGCGTCGCAGAGTTACGTCGGGATCGAGTTCGCGGCTCTGGTCGAAATACACAATGCGCAGGCGTTCGGCACGATAAATCGATCCACTCGCGGCGGCGGACTCGCCCCGCAATAGGCGCAGAAGGCTGGTTTTCCCGCTGCCGTTCGGCCCGACCAGTCCGACTCTCATGCCGGCCGTGATCACGAAGTTGAGACCAGCAAATAGTTTGCGGCCGCCGACCTCGCAGGAGACGTCTTCCAGTTCGATCAGACGTTTGGTCTTGCGGTCCGTGGCCGAGAAATCGATTAGAGCGCTCCCAGTGCGGGTTCTCGCGTTGAGGTCGGCGAGCTCGCCCATCAACTCGGCAGCCTTGTCGATCCGCGCCTTGGATTTTCGCGTTCGCGCCTTGGCACCGCGACGAAGCCATTCAATCTCCCGATGAACCAGATTTTCCAGGGCCTCCTGCCGCTTCGATTGCGCGTGCAGGAACTCTTCTTTTTTTTCCAGAAATCGGCTATAACTTCCGGCCACGCGCAGGAGTCCGTCGGGATAGGTCCGGTTCAACTCCGCCATTTCGGTAGCAACGTTCTCCAAGAAGTAGCGGTCGTGACTGACCACCACACACGCGAATGGCGCAGACTCCAGTAATGCTTCCAGCCACTCGATTCCAGCAAGGTCCAGATGGTTGGTGGGTTCGTCGAGCAACAGAATGTCAGGCGAGTGAACGACGGCTTCGACAATCGCAAGCCGCTTCTGCCAGCCGCCAGAGAGTGCGGAGGCCTGGGCCTCAAGGTCGTCGAAGCCAGCTCGACCGAGGGTCTCGGCGAAACGAGTGCCGCGTTCGGACTCCGGCACAGCGGCGCGCTCCATCGCGTTCTGAACCACGGAGCGCACCGTGTCACCGGACTTGAACTTCGAATCCTGCTCCACGTAATTTAGACGAATGCGTTTGCGTGCGGCGATCTCACCGCTGTCGGGGCGCACGTCACCGGCGAGAATCCGCAGGAGCGTGGACTTGCCTGAGCCGTTGGGCCCGATCAGCCCAATGCGGTCGCCTTCCGAGACCGTAAAGGAAACGTTCTGAAAGAGTGGATTCGCTCCGAAAGACTTCGAAATTCCCTGCGCATTGATGATTGGCGGCAAACGATCATGATCTCCTGAATATCCAATCTGAGATTAACAGCAAAACTTTGATGACACAGCTCCTGGCCGGCTGCTCGAGTCCTACCCGCGCGCAGACCAAAACTCTCCCAGTTCTTGCCCATGTGCCAATGACGGGAGTGGTGATGGAATGGATCGGTCGTGATCCCCATTTTGGGAGGCAGGTGTGAATACTAAGAATCTCATTCCGGGCACCGAAGACATCCACAAGGAGTGGCCTCCGGTGCTCGAGTTGGCCGCACCGGAAGTCTTCGAAACCATGCTCGCCTGTTCACTGACTGCAGCGGCAACCCCCTCAACGGATGCCTTAAACGTTACCACCATGGTGGGATTGACAGGGGATGTCATGCGGAGTGATGGCCGTCCGCTGTGAACAGAAGGCAGCGGCGCTCATGGCGTCTAAGATGCTCGGGGTAGAACTGGAGAAAGTCGATCACTCGGTCGCGGATGCTTTGGGGGAGATCTGCAACATGGTGACGGGAAACTTCAAGAACGAGATTTCCGGGCTTGGGGACGGTTGCACGCGCTCCCCACCGTCGGTGATCACTGGCGATGACGATACGGTGCACCCTCAGCCCGAAACTCCAACCATGGAGGTTAGCATGCTGTTTGAAACCATGCCCCTGGTCATTTCTCTGCATATTCCCATCTAAGGAGCAGTTGCGCGGCTACGGTTGCAGAGGAGCCGTCCGTCAACCTCGATCTTCAAGATTGTCTCCCGAAGCGTTCAAGCGACCTTGACCAGCTTCGGCGGTGAGCCGACCCTCTTGCCTTAGTTTTCGAGGCTTGAGCCAAAACGGCGCTCTCTCAAACGTCTTTGGCGAACTCGAACTGTCGCCGCTCCCCCCAAAAACTTGCCAAAGCAAGCAGAGCAACTTGAGTAAACTGCACAAATCTAATTGGAATGATAAATAGTTTCGATTTCCTTAAAATGATGACAGGCGATAGAGTGAGCGCGAGCCGAACTATGTTAGGTCGACTTCGCTCCAGTGGTGGCGCTTGCGGGTGAGCTTGCGAATTTCAGGGCTGTGGATTTAAAGATTTGGGTGGCGCGGTGCGGGTTGGAGGATAATACTCGCATCGGCCAGTGCGGAAGATACGGCAAGGGTCAGGGGCCGATGAGAGTTCGAGAAAAACAATCATGACGAAAGTGGAAGCGGTCATCCAAAACTCCAAGTTGGAAGTGGTTAAGAGTGCGCTGCAGGAGATTGGCGTCGAGGGCATGACGGTGATCGAGGTACGCGGCCATGGTCGGCAAAAGGGCCACACGGAAGTGTACCGTGGACGCGAATACAGCGTGGATCTTATCCCCAAGACCAAGCTCGAAATGGTGCTGGCCGATGCGATGGTAGAAAAAGCGGTGCAGGCTATTGTGGCGGCGGCCCGTACGGGCAAGATTGGCGACGGGAAGATTTTTTTGACGCGCGTAGATGAGGCGATTCGGATTCGCAACGATGAGCGCGGCGAAGGCGCACTGTAAGATTGCGATTTGGGCGTGGATCGCAAAGAAAAGTGAAGGGAAGATACCGGGGAACCCAGGGGAACATTCTACCGGGACGCGACCGGACGGCATCTTAAAAGCCGTGTGTCACCAGGAATGGTGCTATGACTTGCGGCATGAGAGTGGCAATCCTTTGTCATGACGGCAGCGTCCTTACTGATGAGTGAACTGCGAAGTTCTCTCGCCGAAGAGTCGGCGAGAATCGCACGCGACTTCGCGGCCACCGGAGATGGCCGCGCCGCGGTCGCTCAACGCACCCAACTCATCGAAGGCATTCTGGGGCGACTGTGGCGGGAGTGCGTCTCCTCGGACGAGCGTGGGCCACAGGGTTTCGCTCTGGTAGCCACCGGAGGCTTCGGTCGGGGCTGGCTCTTTCCGTACTCCGATATCGATCTGCTCTTTCTCTCCGCCGATCGCGCCAGTGAGATGTCTCACAAGGAAGAGGTCCAGCGCTTCTCGCAGGAGTTGTGGGACCTCAAGCTCAGGTTGAGTCCCGCGTCGCGAACCCTGGCGGAATGCGACCGCTTTGATCCGAACAACACTGAGTTCACTATATCCTTGCTTGATTGCCGGTTTCTGGCGGGGGATAAGGAACTGTTTACGCGGCTTCACGACAAGGCGATTCCGAAGCTGGTGGTCCGGGAAGCGAAACCACTGCTGCAGGGACTGGCCGAGGTAACTCGGGAACGGCATGGAAAGTTCGGCAACACCGTATTCCATCTCGAGCCGAATCTGAAGGAGACTCCGGGCGGGCTTCGCGATTGCAATGTCGCTTCATGGCTGGCGCTGATTTCGGCTATGGGGAAACTGGGCGATTGGCCCGACACCAGTTCGCTGCGGGCGCCGGTGCGGAGGCAACTGGATGCGGCTCTCGAGTTTCTGATGGCGGCTCGATGTTTCCTGCACTATCGACATGGGCGTGACGATAACGCTCTGAGCTGGGAGGCGCAGGACGAGGCAGCGACGCGGAAAATTGGAGCTTCGGATTCGGTGAAGCTTACGGCCGCGGATTGGATGCGGATTCATTTCGGACACGCGCGCGCCGTACAACGCGCGGTGCTGCAGCTGATGGAAGAGATTCCGGAATCGTGGTCGGCGCTGCGCCGGCAATTTCAGGGCTGGCGATCGCGCCCATCGCATCCAGATTTTTCCGTGGTGGATGGGTTGATTTTCTTGCAACAGTCCTCGTCGCTGAAGGATCCGGAGATGCTGCTGCGTCTGTTTCACTTTATGGCGCACCATGGGCTGAAATTGAGTGCGACCACGGAGCACCGAATTGAGCAGGCGCTTCCATCGCTGGCGGTAACCCCACCGCGAGGGGCAGAGCTCTGGCTCTACTTGCAGGAAACCCTGTTACAGCCGCACGCCGCGGAGGCGCTGCGTGCAATGCATTCCTTGCGCCTGCTCACTTTGTTGTTACCGGAATTGAAGCCCATTGATTCGTTGGTGGTGCGGGATTTCTATCATCGTTTCACCGTGGATGAGCACTCGATCCTGGCGATTGAGAGTCTGCACCGCCTGAACCAATCGAAATCGGAATGGGACAAGCGCTATGCGGAGTTGCTGGGCGAACTCGAAGATGCGGAGCTGCTCTATCTAGCTTTGTTGTTGCACGACACGGGGAAGGGAGTGCCCGGGGTCAATCACGTGGAAGCCAGTCTGGAGATCGCTGACCACTGCCTGGATCGACTGGATGTTGATCCGGGAGAAAGAGCGGCGGTGCTGTTTCTGATCGGAAACCATCTGGAGATGTCGGCACAATTGCGGCGCGACATTTTTAATCCGGAGACGGTGGCCGCTTTTGCGGAAAAGATGGGCACGCCGGAGCGGCTGAAGATGCTGTGCTTGCTGACCTACGCGGACATCAAGGCGGTAAATCCGGAGGCGCTCACGCCATGGAAGGCGGAGAGCGTGTGGCAGCTCTACATTGGCGCTGCTAACTATTTAAACCGCAGTGCCGACCAGCGCGTGCATAACAATGTGGGAGACGAGAAACTTGCGCGCCTGCGCAGCCTGGCTCCGGTGACGGGCGCAAAGTTCAGGGATTTTGTGGAGGGATTTCCGCAGAGATATTTGCAGGTTCACTCCGCCGAGGAGGTGATGCGTCACATGGCAGTGGCGGAGCAGTTGGGCCATGATGCCGTGCAGGTGGATCTGAAACGTGGACGGCATTGGTATGAACTCACGCTGGTCACCCGGGACCGGCCATCGCTGTTCGCGACGCTGACCGGAGTGCTCGCCGCGTGGGGCATGAACATCGTGAAAGCGAATGCATTTTCGAACCAGGCGGGAACCGTGGTGGACTCGCTCTATTTCACAGACCGCTTCCGCACCTTGGAGTTGAACTTATCCGAATGGGATCGGTTCAAGAAAAGTATCGCTGCGGTTTTGGCAGGCGAAGCCGACCTGGACAAAATGTTGCGCGATCGTCAACGCGGGGAGAAAAGCAGCAAGATCAAGGTGATGGTAGAGACCCGCATCGATTTTGATGATGAATGTTCCTCGACCAGTACGCTACTGCAGGTGATCGCGCAAGACCGGCCGCGGTTGTTGCACAGGATCAGCTCATGCTTATCGCAGCTCCGATGCAATATTGAAATTGCCCTGATCGATACCGAAGGACAAATGGCGATCGATACCTTTTATTTGACGTCGGAGGGCAAGAAACTCTCCGTGGATCTCCAGAAAAAAGTGCAGAAGGCATTGCTTCATGAGTTGAAGGGTCTGGAACTCGCCTGACCTAGTCGTGCAACGCGGCCTCGTCGGTAGATACTACTGCTGGATGGAAGTCTCGGTGCTTGGAGGTTTTTGCGTGACTTGTCCTGGACTCGGCAATTGCGTGGCATCCCAGCCGCCGCCGAGCGCCTGCACCAGCGCCACAGCGTAGGTCATCTGTTGCACCTGAAGCGCGTTCAGCGTCTGCTGACCGGACAACACCGTAGTCTGGGCAATCAGCACATCGACGTAGGGATCGATACCGGTTTGGTATCGCGCCTGTTCCAGCTTGAGGTAAGTCTGTGCTGACTCCACTGCCTGCTGTTCCTGCTGGATTTCCTTGGACAGGATGCGGACTTCAGCAAGACCGTCTTCCACCTGCTGGAATGCGGTCAGCACGGTTTGGCGATAGTTCGCGAGATCCGCATTGTAAGTGGAGACATATTGTTGCACGGTAGCGCGACGCAGACCGGCGTCGAAGATGGTTTCCGAAAGCGACGTGCCGACGGACCAGAAGCGGCTCGGCCAGGAGAGCAAATTACCGATGGCTAAACTCTCAAAGCCGGCTTCTCCCGTCAAACTCAGGCTCGGAAAGTAGGCGGCCCGAGCTATACCGATTTCCGCGTTGGCTTCGGCCATTGTGCGCTCCGCAGCTGCGATGTCGGGACGGCGTTCGAGGAGCTCGGAAGGCACACCGACCGGGATCGGAAGCGGGGCCACGGTCATCGGCTTCACGGGGATGGAGAAGTTGGAGGCTGCCTTGCCGATAAGTACGGCGATCGCGTGCTCATACTGCGCACGAGCAACTCCGACGTTGGTAGCTCCGGCTTGCGCGCTCTGCAAAGTGGTCTCGGCTTCGACCACTGAGATCTGGTCGTCGATGCCCGTCTCATAGAGGCCGCGAGTTAACTCCAGGGCCTTTTGGTCCGCGACCACAGTATCGTCGTAAATTTTCTGCAGTTGATCCTGGCCGCGGATCTCGAAAAAATATTCCGCCAGGCTGGCCTGTTCGGTCAGGCGCTCGTTTTCAAGATCGGCCGCGCTGACCTGGGCAGCGTATTGAGCCTCGCGCACGGTGTTGCGAACTTTGCCCCAGAGGTCGGGGGCCCAGGAGGCTTCAAGAGGCAGTGTGTAAAGCGTGCTCTGCAGTTGCGCCGTAGAAGACGTAGTCGTGGTCGTGCCCGTGCCATTCACGTTGGTTACACCTCTAAGATTCGCCGAGGCACGCGAATGGCTGATGGAAGGCGCCGCCGATACGGTCGGAAAGTATTGCGCGCGGGCCTCGCGCACCACTGCCCGGGCTTCCATGAAGTTCTCGAAGTATTGCTTGATGTTCTGGTTGTTGATATCCAGTTGCTCTTCGAGTGCGTTCAGTTCGGGATCGTTGAAGATCTCCCACCACTTGCCGCGTAGCTTTGCATCTGCCGGCTGTGCAACCGTCCAGCCTTCGCTTTCTTTGAACTGGGTGGGTGATTCCTTGTACTCCGGCGCAGGCGCCTGCGGCGAAGGTGGGTGGTATTTCGGCCCGACTACGCAGCCCGCCAGGACCAACAAGAGCGTAACTGTACACAGCAGCCGAATCATGCCGTTCACTAGTTTTCGCGTGAAGATCTTCATAAACGTTTCTGCCTAACCAACCGTTCATCTCCGTCCACCGTGTTAAAAAGCTTCCGGAGCCAGAAAAGAATGTTGTGCCTTTCTCCCCTCCATCCGCAGCCGCAGCCGGTCGAAGGCCAAATAGACGACCGGCGTGGTATAGAGCGTGAGCAACTGGCTCAAGATCAGCCCTCCCACAATCGTGATGCCTAGCGGCCGGCGGAGCTCAAAACCCGTGCCCGTCCCCAGCGCTAACGGCAAGGCGCCCAATAGCGCAGCCATCGTCGTCATCAGAATTGGACGAAAGCGCAACATGGACGCTTCAAAAATCGCATCCTTTGTGCTTTTTCCATCCTGGCGCTCTGCCTGCAGAGCGAAATCGATCATCATGATGGCGTTCTTCTTTACGATTCCAATCAGCAGCACAATGCCGATGATGGAGATAATGTTCAAGTCCTGCTTAAACAGCATCAGGGCAAACATCGCGCCTACGCTCGCGGACGGTAATGTCGAGATGATCGTCAAGGGATGGACCAGGCTTTCGTACAAAATACCGAGAACGATGTAGACCGCCAGCAGCGCCGTCAGGATCAGCACGGGCTCGGTGCCCAGCGATTGCTGATAGGCCTGCAGCGTACCGGCATAAAAGCCTTGCAGCGTGGAAGGCGCGCCCAGCCCCTTTTGCATCTGGCTGATGGCCAATGTCGCATCGCTCAAAGATACGTTCGCCGCCAGGTTGAAAGACACGGTGACCGAGGGGAACAATCCCGTATGGTTAATGGCCAGTGGAGTTGTGTTGGCTTGCCCCTTGGCCACGGCGAGCAGCGGAATGTTGCCACCGCTGGATTGAAGGTATACGTCTTTCAATCCTTCCGGGCTTTGCCAATACTGCGGGGCCACTTCCAGCACCACGTAATACTGGTTCAACTGGGTGTAGATGATGGACACTTCCGACTGTCCGAATGCACTGTATAACGTCGAGTCCAGCGATTGTGCCGTAAGGCCGAGCTTTGCCGCTGTGACGCGGTCATAGTTCATCAACTCATCCAGGCCGCCATTCTGCTGGTCCGAACTCACGTCCTGCAAACCCGGCAGGCGCTGCATCGCACTCAGTATGGTCAGCGCCCACTTGGAAAGATCCTTCACATTGTCAGATTGGAGCGTGTACTGGTACATCGCATTGCTGGACCGGCCGCCGATGCGCAGATCTTGCACGGCCTGGAGGAACGCAGAAGCCACGGGCAGACGGTTCAATTTCGGGCGCAGTCGGTCGATGATCTGAGTGGCACTCACCTTGCGCTCGTCCAGAGGTTTAAGCGCAACGTAGAGCGAGCCGGTGTTGGTGGCCCCACCGCCGCCGGTAAATGCAATCACATTCGCGACGGCTGGATCATTCTTGATCACAGCGCCGATCTGCTGAATGGAGTCATTCATCGCCGGGAAGGATGCATCCTGCGGCCCGCGTACACTACCGGTGATCGCTCCCGTATCCTCCGTTGGGAAAAAACCCTTGGGTATCTTGACGATCAGCATCACATTGAGCCCGATGGTGACGAAGAGTACAACCAGCGTAAGGGTCGGATGGTCGAGCACCCAGTGCAGGCTTTTGCGATACAACGACAGCACCCAGTCAAAAACGTTTTCGCTGGCCATATACATACGGCCGTGTCTTACCGCACGCTCATTCTTCAGCAGGTACGCGCACATCATCGGCGTCGTTGTCAAAGAGATGATCATGGACACGAAGACGGCAGTCGAAAGAGTCACCGCAAACTCGCGGAAGAGGCGGCCCACGATTCCGCCCATCAGCAGAAGAGGGATGAATACGGCAATGAGGGAAATGCTGATGGTGAAGACCGTGAAGCCGATTTCTTCCGCGCCCTTCAGCGCCGCGGCAAAAGGCTTCATGCCGTCTTCCAGATGGCGCGAGATGTTCTCCATCACAACGATGGCATCATCGACCACAAATCCCGTCGAAATGGTCATGGCCATGAGCGAGAGGTTGTCCAGCGTGTAGCCAAACAGATACATCACGGCGAACGTACCGATCAGCGAGACCGGCACAGCGACGGCGGGAATGAGCGTGGCGCGGCCGTTGCGCAGGAATACAAACACCACGACAATGACGAGGGCGATGGAAATCAGCAACGTCCTCTCGACGTCACTGACCGAGGCACGGATGGTGATCGTGCGATCCAGAACGATGGTGGTGTCGATGCCGAGCGGAATCGATGCCTGGATCATCGGAAGTTGAGCACGGACGCGGTCGACCGTCTCAATGATATTGGCGCCGGGCTGACGGAAGATGATGACCGTAATCGAGCGCTTGCCGTTCAAATAACCGGCGGCGCGGACGTTCTGTACCGAGTCCGTCACCTGGGCAACATCGGAGACGCGGATCGCCGCGCCGTTCTTGTAACCGATAATGAGTGGCTTGTAGTCGTTCGCGTGCGAGATCTGGTCGTTGGCAAGAATGTCCGCGGTCACCGTGCCATCGGAGATTTGGCCTTTGGCCAAGTCGGAGTTCTGCAGGCTCAGCACCGACTGCAAATTCGCAAGAGTAAGTCCATAGCTGGCCAATTGTGTCGGATTTGCGTCCACGCGCACCGACGGCAAGGCGCCGCCTCCGACAGAGACCTGCCCGACGCCCTGTATCTGCGACAACTTTTGCGCGAGGACGGTGGAGGCCTCGTCATATATCTTATCGGGACCAAATTTGTCGGATGTAAGGCCGAGGATCATGATCGGCGAATCTGCCGGATTGACCTTGCGATAAGTCGGATTGCCCGGCAGATTAGCGGGCAGATAGGTTCGCGCCGCATTGATGGCGGCCTCCACGTCGCGCGCCGCGCCATCAATGTCGCGGCTCAGGTCGAACTGAATGGTGATGGATGTGCTGCCCAGTGTGCTGGCGGAGGTCATCTCCGTCACACCAGCAATATGGCCGAACTGTCGCTCCAAGGGAGTAGCGACGGACGACGCCATAATGTCGGCGCTGCCCCCCGGCAGGCTAGCACTGACGGAAATCGTCGGAAAGTCGACCTCGGGCAGCGGCGCTACTGGCAACACCTTGTACGCCACAGCCCCGGCCAAGGCAATCGCCACAGTGAGCAGCGTGGTAGCCACGGGCCTTTGAATGAAGGGTGCGGAGATGTTCATGCCGGCCCTGCCTGTTCTGCCTCTCCCATTTCCGTTTGGCTCGCCTTGTGTCCAAAGCGTTGCGCCAGATTGTCAAAGAAAATGTAGATGACGGGCGTGGTATACAGGGTGAGCACCTGGCTCAGCAACAGTCCGCCCACCATGGCGATGCCCAGCGGCCGCCGCAACTCAGAGCCAAAACCGGTTCCGAGCGCCAACGGCAGGCCAGCCAAAAGCGCGGCCATCGTGGTCATCATGATCGGGCGGAAGCGGAGCAGACAGGCCTCGTAAATTGCATCGGTTGCGTTCTTCCCATGCTTGCGCTCGCCTTCCAGGGCGAAGTCGACCATCATGATGCCGTTCTTCTTCACGATACCGATCAGCAGGACGATGCCGATGATCGCCACCACGCTCAAATCCTGGTGAAAGAGAATCAGCGCGAGGAAAGCGCCCACGCCTGCAGACGGTAGCGTGGACAGAATCGTAATCGGGTGGATAAAGCTCTCATACAAGACGCCAAGCACGATGTAGACCGTGACCAGTGCAGCCAGAATGAGCAACGGCTCATTGGAAAGCGAATTCGTGAACGATGCCGCCGTGCCTTGAAAACCGGCCTGGAGGCTGGGCGGCATGTGCATGTCTTTCTGCGTCTTGTCGACCGAACTAATGGCGTCACCTAGCGAGGCATTGGGCGCCAGATTGAACGACACGGTGATGGCCGGAAATTGGCCTTGATGGTTAATCGAGAGCGCTTCGGTTGTCTTCTCGAAGTGCAAGAAAGCGCTTAGCGGCACGGCGCTGCTTGGGGTCGAACTGGTGGCACCTGCTGAGGTGGCTCCTTTGCTGGACGAAGCCGTGGAGACGCTCGTCGAAAGCGCGTTCAAAGGAGGAGCTAGCGTATTTGCTGCCGGAGTGTACTGTGCGGAAGCCGTTAGCGCATTGGAACCAGCGGAGGACGATCCGGAGGAGGCGAATGAGGAAGCGGCTCCGGTACCGGTTGCGCCGGAAGACGCATTGGACTGGATGTAGAGCTGGTTCAGCTTGTTCGGGTCCTTCTGAAACTCAGGGTCGCTCTCCAGCACCACGTGGTACTGGTTCACCTGCGTATACATGGTGCTGATCTGCCGCTGGCCGAAGGCGTCATATAAAGTGTTATCGATGGTCGTGGGTGCAATGCCCAGTCGCGAGGCGGTAGCCCGGTCGATCACCAGAGATACGGCCAGCCCACCCAACTGTTGATCGGTGGCGACGTCTTCCAGTTCCGGCAGCTGCTTCAACCGGTCGACGAAACGGTTGGTCCAATCATTCAGTTCATTGGCATCGGGGTCTTCCAGCGTGTACTGGTATTGCGTGCGACTCACCCGGTCATCCACGGTAATGTTCTGCACAGGCTGCATAAACAACTGGATGCCCTGAACCCGATCCAGTTTTGAACTAAGCCGGCGAATCACGTCGGAAGCACTCAGCTTGCGCTGGTCGAGTGGCTTCAGATTGATCGACATCCTTCCGCTGTTCGTCGTTGTATTGGTTCCATCTGCGCCGATGAACGATGAGAGGCTGTCCACCGCTGGGTCAGCCAGCACTACCTTCGCCAGTTCCTGCTGCTTCTCTGCCATGGCCTTGGACCCAATCGTTTGGGGCGCCTGCGATATACCCTGGATCACTCCCGTGTCCTGCACCGGGAAAAATCCCTTCGGGATGATGATGTAAAGAAAAATCGTAAGCAGCAGTGTGGCCAGCGCGACGAAAAGCGTAACGGTCTGAAATCGGAGGACAAACTTCAGCGTGCGGCCATAAAAAGCGATCATCCCCTGGAAAGCACGCTCCGTCGCTCGATAGACGCGCCCCTGCTGCTCTTTTGGCTGGTGCCGCAAGATGCGGGCGCTCATCATGGGCGTCAGCGTCAGCGAGACCACTGCCGAAACGATAATGGTGACGGCAAGGGTCATGGCAAACTCGCGGAACAGGCGCCCCACAACGTCGCCCATAAATAACAGCGGAATCAGTACTGCAATGAGCGACACGGTCAGCGAGAGAATGGTGAAGCCAATCTGTTCCGCACCTTTGAGCGCCGCTTCCATGGGTGGATCGCCATCTTCGATATAGCGCGCGATGTTTTCGATCATCACGATGGCATCGTCCACCACGAAGCCGGTGGAGATGGTGAGCGCCATCAGCGATAAGTTATCCAGGCTGTAACCGAGAATGTACATCGCCGCGAAAGTGCCGATCAGTGACAGGGGCACCGCCACGCTCGGGATTATGGTGGCGTAGAGACTCCGCAAGAAGAGGAAGATGACCAGCACCACGAGTCCGACAGTCAACAGCAATTCAAACTCAACGTCGGAAACGGATGCTTCGATGGCGGTTGTAAGATCGGTCAGCGTGGTCACCTGAATGCCGGTAGGCAGATTGGCCTGAAGCTGCGGCAGGAGTTGCTTGATGCTCTTGACCACGCTGATGGTGTTGGCCCCAGGCTGGCGTTGCACATTCAGGATGACGGCCGGAGTCTGATTCATCCACGCTGCCTGATTACTGTTCTCTACCCCGTTCACGACATTGGCTACGTCGGTCAGCATCACGGGCCCGCCGTTACGGTAGGCAACGACCACCTTCCGATAGTCGTCGCTGGTGACCAGCTGATCGTTGGCGTCGATCTGGTAATCCTGGCGCGGCCCGTCGAAGTTTCCTTTGGCGGCGTTCACACTGGCCTGAGTCAGGGCTGCGCGAAGATCCTCCAGGTTGAGGCCATAGGACGACAGCGCCCTAGGGTTGGCTTGAATGCGGACGGCGGGTTTTTGCCCGCCGCTGATGGTCACCAGACCGACCCCGCTCAGCTGCGAGATCTTAGGCGCAAGGCGCGTGTCCACAAGATCCTCGACCTGAGAAAGCGGCATGGAACTTGAGGTGATGGCCAGGGTCAGTACTGGGGCATCGGCTGGATTCGTCTTACTGTAGATGGGAGGCGCGGGCAGAATGGATGGCAGAAGACTCTGCGACGCGTTGATGGCGGACTGCACCTCTTCCTCAGCGACATCAATATTCAGACTGAGGTTGAACTGCAGCACAATGACGGAAGTACCTCCGGAACTGGTGGAGGTCATCTGGCTCAAACCCTGCAATTGGCCGAATTGGCGCTCCAATGGCGCGGTCACCGTGGTCGCCATCACGGTCGGGCTTGCTCCGGGATAAAACGTGAGCACCTGAATCGTCGGATAATCGACTTCTGGCAAGGCAGAGACCGGTAATTGTGTGTAGCCAACAATCCCGACTAGGAGGATCGCGGCCATCAACAAAGAGGTGGCTACCGGCCGCAAAATAAACGGACGAGATGGACTCACGGGGCGCTGCTCCCGCTCGGGCTGGCTGCGGCAGGCTTGGTCGAAACCTGGTTCGAAGTGACCACTGCTACTTTGTCCTGCAACTTATCGAAGCCGCTGTTCGCGACAACGTCTCCAGGATTGATGCCATCCACCTGCGTTAAACCGCCGTCGGTGACTCCCGGTTTTATGCTGCGCATTTGCGCGACGTTGTTTTGAATCACATACACGAACGATGCCTGGCCATTCTGTTGAATGGCGGACGCTGGAACGAGTGTCACCCCATGCAGCGTATTCACCAGCAGCCGCGTGTTCACAAACTGGTTGGGAAAGAGTGCATCATTCTTGTTATCGAAGAGGGATCGCCCTTTTACCGTGCCAGTCGTAGTGTCAATCTGGTTGTCGAGCGCCAGCAGCTTCCCGCTTGCAATCTTTCTCTGCGCAGTCCGATCGAAGGCATCGACGGCGAGCGTAGCCTTCTTGCGGAGACGGGACTCAACCGGGCCCAGACTGTCCTCTGGTACTGTGAAAATTACGGTGATCGGATCCAACTGTGTGATGACCGCGAGGGTTGTGGTTCCTGAAGACTGCACCACGTTGCCCGGATCCACCAACCGTAGACCGAGGCGGCCAGCGATGGGTGCCGTGATATGGCAGTAGTCGACCTGAATCTGGTCAAACTGCACCGTTCCCTGGTCGTTTTTTACTGCGCCATCGTCCTGCAGTACGAGCTTCTCTTGGTCGTCCAAGATTTGTTTCGCAATGGCGTTGCGCGCCCATGCGGCACGGTAGCGTTCAAGGTCCATCTGAGCTTGGGCGAGCAGGTTCTGGTCCCGCTCCAGCGCACCTTGGGCTTGCAGGAGTTGCGCCTCGTAAGGGCGCGGATCGATATCGATCAGCGGTTGGCCCTTGCGAACGAGTTGGCCTTCCTGGTAATGCACCTGGGTTACGAGGCCGGTGACTTGGCTGGTAATCGAGTCGGTGTAGACCGGAGTGACGGTGCCAATGGCTTCGAGATAGACGCCAATATTTCCCTTCTGTGCCGTGGCGACAGTAACGGTCACCGCGCCAGTGACGCCGCGGCGGGGCGACGCACTTTGCGTTTCGTCCCTGTGGCGAAACACGAGGAAGAGAATAACTACAAGGACCAGCAGCAATAGGGCCCAAACGAGAATCCGTCGCCACAGGGGCTTAGGAGAACTACTTGCTGGTGGTAATTGGTGCTGCGGATCAATGGACGAAGCAGGAAGTTTAGTTTCCATCCGAGTTTTGGTGAATCAGCAGATCTAGAATGATTCCGCGCTCTACCGAGATCGAGCCCATTTTAGTTACTCCGGCTTCGTGCTAAATTTTGCGAACTCCGCGACATTAGCACAAGGTATATGAATTGCGCGGATCATTATAACGTCCTAGCGTTCTTAGCACCCTGCGAATTTAAGGCCAGGTCCAAGGCTGGCGTTGAAAGGCATTTGGTATCCGGCAAAATAGAGTCCCCAGGCTCTTCAGCATGCTGTCCGGAGTGCGCAATTGATCTACGGTTGGTTGCGTCTGGCTTGCAATGTGTTGCTTGTTTCGCGCAGCTTAACACGATGTGCTTTCAGCAAATCACCCGGTAGTCTTCATATAACCGTTGATCCTAGCTTCTCATGCCCACTCCGGGGAGCTCATGCAAGCGCTCCTCTAATGAAAACACCTCCTGCCCTCGCAGGGCGTAAAGAATCGGTAATGGAAGGTAAATGTTCGTAAGCGTCGGAGCGTTCCTTGCATCTTTCATTTGGGACGGTAGCGGACGCCTTGAAGCTCCACCACAAGCATCCGGTTGCCGAATCGAGGGCATATACGGTGCCGTCTTCACTACCAACAAATAGCTTTCCGGCGAAGGATGTGGGTTGGCCGAATGTGGCTGCCGCTCCCGGAAGACCGAAAGACCATTTCAATTTCAGATTCTGGATCTGTCCGCGGGTCAGGCCCGCGGCTAGAGTCGGCTGAAAGCGGCTATTCTGCGGATCGCCTCCCCAACCGGGCCATACGGGTGGATTGGGCGGAGGATCGAGATCGCGCGCGCAGACTCTGGTGATATTCGCCGCTGTGGAAACATTCGGAGCACCCAGATAGTCGGCGATTGCGGTTTTTTGCTCTTTGGAGAGAGACTTTGCTTCCCATTTCATTCTGCCGGACTCAAGCGCGGCGAGAATGGAGGAAGCCATCATTTGGTGGAGAGCTTCCGGTTCTGGCGCTCGCATGTCATTATCCGGACGATGACAGCTCGCGCACTTCTTGGTAAAGAGGGCTGCGCCATCTGGCGCCGGAAGAGGTTGCCGATGGGAACAGCCATCCAGCAGAATCCCTGAGCCTAGGTACAACAAGAAGATCCCGAAGCGTTTGCGTTTACACGGATTATAGGCCGTGGAACGGGGAGCCATTCTCGGTGTCAGGAATCTCTGGCCTATCAAGTTGCGAAAGGTCGATTTCATGCGTGCTAAGCGAATATTCACTTTCGCCTATTGGATGACGGGCGGGACGGGGGTGAACACAAGGTCCGAATAGAAAATAGTAAAGATTCGTCAAACTATTTTTTCTTGGGAGCGCTCGTAACATATTGAACGAGCAGGAGTCGTTGGACCCTTCGGCCGCACCCGAAAACGATGCGCCCGAAACAATGCAGTGTCGGCCTCCGACGTTAAAGGAGAATGACGTGCACGGAAACAGAACGTTAATCGTCGGCTTAGCCAGCGGTCTCGCTCCCAAGTCCCGACGTCCCACGTCCCGATAGTTGATCGAGGACGTACTTTCCAGTAAATTCAGGCCGCTTAAAAGGTCTTCCTGGAGAAATATCAATCATGAGCTATACCGGAGTATCCGACCGAACGCGAGTTGAAGTGCGTCTTGCTGCCGCCAGAAACGAACGCCAATCGGAGAGGCTACGGTTAGAGAAACTGACGATCCGGCTGCGGAAGAAGATGGAAGCGGCTGCCAACGAAAAGAATGATCAAGAATTTCGCCTAATTGCTTCTCAAATTTGATCAAGTTCGATCGTTGTGATCTGCGGGCTGCCGGAATACTCCTCCGAGGCCTTGTTATCTTCCATACAAAAGGCCTTCTATCATGAACCACAATTCGTTTTTTCCACGATCACAAGCGTCCGGTGCGACGTGCTATTGCGCATTTTCGGTGAAGGTGACCATCGGATGCCCCAGTCCAAACGGGCCCTCAGCGGTCACATGCACCGTGCCAGCCGTAGAAGGAAGGGTTAGCGTGACGCCGGCGTTTCCCGATGAGTCCGTTGTCACAACACGGGACGAGACCGAACCGGAATCGGGAGTAAAGAAAATACTCGCTCCCGAAGCGGAGCCGCCTGACGAGCCCGCATTCAGCGTGAGCGATAATGTCAGAGTACCGCCGGGGGCGCCGGACTGATTGTTAGTGTTCCCGGCTACGCTTAGAGCCGCGGGAGGGTTCCCCACGACGATCCAGCCCCCTTGGTTTTGCGTAGCTACGCCGTCGCTGCCCGTGACGGTGAAGTGATAAAACCCCGGGTTGTTGCCCGCCGTGATGCTAACAGTCCCGGCCTGTGTGGTTGTTACGACCGGTTGCGTGAGAGCCACGCTGATGCCGGAATCGGATTGCTCTGCTGTCAGCGTTAGGTTTGCCGCCCCGCTGGTGATCTTTGGCTGCAGCGTGACTGTGCCGCCAGCCGCTACCATAATGGTGTCAGGATTCAATTCCCACTCCGAACTCGGAATCTCTGCCGTGGTGCCAGTGATCACCAGCAGTGTCGCAGAGTAGGGCGCCAGGCGCACGGTCGATGACCATGCATTCGAAGAAGAAACCGTGATCGCGGTTGGCGCCGAAGCCGCCAAAGTGTATGCCGTCACCGTGCTTGGCGTGAATCCCTTGAACGCGAACTGTGTGCTCACCGTGTTTTGAGGATCCTTGTTCAGTACTAGCAACGTGACCGAAGTACCAGCTGAATTTACTGCCGCGTAGCTGCTGAACAGATCTGGATCGCCGTCGTTCGTGTCGGAAACGGAAATCGCTCCGAATCGATGGTGAGCTCCGTCATAGTTGGTGAACAGCTTCAGCGCCAGATAGTTCGGATTGCCCGCCGTGGGGGCTAACCATCGCGAGGCGAGATAGGCCCGCTCGCGCCCGATAATTCCGTAAGCGTCGGCGTCGCCTAAAGCTGTGGAAAAATCCGATTCCCCCGCAAACGCTGCGCTCCATTCCGTCATAGCAAGCGGTGTCCCCGGATAGATTGAATTCACAATCGCTCGCATGCGGGGAATGCGAAAGGGAATCGTCTTGTTCGGCTGAATCAGGGTGACCCAAGGTTGGTTAATCGAGCTTGCCTCGCTCACGTAAGTCGGATCCCAATAATCGCGATAGATGCGCACGGCCAGCGCCTGCAACTGAGCCTGCGTCCAGCCGGAAGTATTGGTCTCGTCCGGATAGGCATGGATGTCAAACAAATCGAGCGATCGCGTGCCGGCGATCTGGTCTTGCCAATAGACCTCATTAAGCCACCAAGGTAGAAAGTCCACTCCACCATGAGCACTTTTGTCGTTCCCGTTCGCACCGTTGAAGTAAAACCACCAGCAGCAACTCACCGGCCCCAGCCGAATCGCCAGCGGATCCCAGGTTTTGAGATTTCTCGCTTCGGTAAGATATGTGTCGCGCAGTTCGTTGTAGCCCGACGGATTGGGGTGGATATCGCGATGCGTGCCTCCCCAGATGTCAATCTCGTTGTCCATGTCGTAAAAGTGGGGAGCGCTGCCAAAGGCCGCCGCTAGCGCCGCCGCCCACTGATCGCGATAGACACAGCTCTGACCACCGGGACAGGTTTGGCTGGAGTCATCGAGTAGTGGCACATAGGCATCGGTGGGATCAGCCGTGAAATTTGTCGCACAGTCCGACTCCACGCCGTTACCAGCGTCCGTGTTGTATGGATCCACGCTGCATTGAGCTCCATATTTGGCGACCGAAAAGCTCCAGTGTCCATTATTGTTTTCGGCGCTTTGTGCTACCCAGGGCAGCATCACCATTGTCATGAGAGGATTGCTTCCCGCCGCTTTCACGTCGTTTATGTATTGGGCCGAATCGCTGTCCCCAATCTCTGAGTAGTTGAAGTCCTCGAAATACCAGTCGTTGTCGGCGTTGTTGGTGTGGAGCTGCCAGTTGTAAGTGGAAGTTGCGTTACCACCCCAGCGAACCACGGACAATCCGCTGTCGGTGATGGTCGGAGCATCCTTGGGATAAGCGCCTCCATAAACATAGGGGCTGATCGGATGCCGGTTGGTGAGCACGTCCACCGTGACGTGTACGGATGCTGAAGAGGCCACAGGAGTGGCGTTGACCTCGCCCGAGTTGGCGCTCTCTCCAGCGGAGTCTAACGCGCTAACCACATAGTAATAGGGAGTGCCATCGGTTAGCCCCGTATCGGTATCGCTGGTTGTTGTGGGTGCGCCCACCTGTGTGTAGGGGCCACCGATGGTTGTCCCTCGCTTCACGTGATAACTGGTGGCGCCACTGCTCGCATTCCAGGAAAGAGTCACCTGCGCATTCCCGGCGGTTGCTGTTAGCCCAGTTGGCATCGCTGGAATGGAACCGGCGGTTGGGATTGCTGACACTTCGCTCGAATTCCCACTCTCTCCCGCGGAGTTCACGGCGCTAACCATGTAGTAATAAAGAGTGCCGTTGGTCAGGCCGGCGTCGGTGTCGCTGGTCGTTGTCGGTGCGGTAACTTGAGTGTACGGACCACCGCTTTGAGTTCCGCGTTTGACGTGATAGCTGGTGGCCCCGTTGCTGGCAGTCCAAGAGAGGCTGACTTGCTGGTTTCCAGCAGTTGCGTTCAGGCCCGTGGGTACGGAAGGAACTGATACCGTCGGCGAGTCTCCGCCCGAGGGGGACGTGCCCCCACAAGATAATGCAAACGATAAAGCCAAGACCGTGAAAACGGCTGTTACAGGCGTGCACAAGCCTGTTCCACGCTGGATTCCCATGGGGAAATGCTAATCGGAAAAGCGTCCATTTCCGACATCCGATGGTACGTGTCGCTACTTGCCCAATTGCGTAGTGAGGAAGCGCCGAAAGGACAGGCCATGCCATGGCATCCGACCAAAACGTATATGGATCAGCGGCCACGGTTTTCCGATCTAGGCTCGGTCGTAAAAACGAAAGAACAGGGATTGCTTCGATACGGGTTGCGCCTTCACCGTAAGTGCCGCCATCTGTTGCTGATTGAGCGGGGTAAACTCCCGTGCCAGTTGTACGTTCTGTTCCAGTTGGCCAAGGGAATCGCAGCCAATGATGACGGTACTGACGGGAAGAGAGAGCGAATAATACATGGCCTGCCGCATATCGAGCGTGCCCGAGGTAGGCGCCAGCACCATCCCTTCCCACGAATGCTTTTGCTGCTCAATGGGCGGTGGCGTCCACGACGAAAGAATGCGTCCACGCGCCGGGACTTTCATTCCAATAATGCCCATCTGCTTCTCGACCGCCAGGGGCAGCAGTTGCTCGGAGAAACTGTAGTGATGCGGGTCGGCGGCATTAACTGCCATTAGGATCGTGTCGAAGGAATAGCGGTGGATGGCTTCCATCAGGGCCTCGGGCCGGTAGTGTCCGGTGATGCCGAGATAGCGCACGATTTTCTGCTCGCGAGCTTCGAGCAGTGCCTCCATCGCTCCGCCCTTGGCGAATATCTCATTGATATCCGTCGTGGTTCCGATATCGTGGAGCTGCCATAAGTCGACGTGACCAGTCTGCAACAGCTTGAGCGAAGTTTCGATCATGCGCATGGAACCATCGCGCGTCCGCTCCTTGGTTTTCGTCGCCAGAAACGCGTCGCTGCGGCGATTTTTCATGACCTTGCCGATGTATTGCTCGCTCCAACGATCGGGGCCACCATAGATCGAAGACGTGTCGATGTAGTTCACGCCCAGATCGAGAGCTCTTTCGATGATAGGGACAGCGACGGCTTCATTGTTAGGCTTCTCGAGCGAAGCTTGACCGCCCAGACTGAAGATGCCGACTTTGTATCCGGTTTTTCCGAGATTCCGAGTTGGCATGGAATCTGAGCTCGCAGTATGGGTTGGCGGATTCGATTGGCCCCTAACCACATCGGGAAGGGCAGCGGAGCCAAGCACGGCGGCGCCCATGATCCCGCCTGCCTTCAGAAAACTTCGTCGATTGCTGTTGGATGGTTGTTTTGTTGGATGTTTGCTCATGATGCCCTCGCCTTGCCGCGTAGCACTCAACCATAACTCCAACGTGGACTGAAATCTACCTCATTCGAACTGCCTCGCCTTCAGGCTTGGCTCGCAAAGCCCATCCCTGCCAGGACGCCTCGCATAAAAGCGAAGCTGGCGATAACGCCCGGCACCGGATCGTCGGGATGGATTTCGTATTCCAGATCTACGAAGCCTCGGTACTTTATCGCGATAAGGGCTTCAAACATTTTCTGTACAGGCATGATCCCGTCGCCTACCGCAACCTGACTCTCTTTACTTTCGAAGCTCGTGAGGTCCTTCATGTGCAGGTTAAACAGCCTCGGACCTGCCTCGTGAATCGCCTGCACCACATCCGTGCCGGCGCGAACCGTATGGCCAACGTCTATGCAGCACCCGATGCGGGGATCCATACTCTTCACCGCCTTTAACACATCCAGGGGCGAATGCCACAACTTATCCTCGGGTCCGTGATTGTGGATCGCGAGGCGAATGTCGTACTCCTTGACGAATTTCTCAATTCTCGGCAGAGTCTCGGGCGCAGGGTCGCCGGCGACAATGACCGAGATACCTGCTCTCTTGCAGTATTCGAATTTAGACCGGATGTCCGCATCTTCATCTTTCGCGAAATAGATGGCGCCGGCAGCATGAAGCTTGATGTTCGCGGCAGCATAGTCCGCGAGCGCAGCGGCTCCCTCCTGCGCATTCATCGGGAGATGATCTTTGACGTCTTTCACATTCAATTCGAAGACATTGAGCTGCTTCATGAAGCCGATCAGCTGCGCGCGAGTGAAATTACGGAAAGTGTAGCTGGCCAGCCCCAAGCGAATCGGAGATGCATCGCCAAGGGATGGCCGTTGTTGAGCGAGCGCCCAGATATTGCTCGGAGCAACGAACAGTCCAGCCGCGAGTGCGCCAGTACGAACGAAGTCACGACGGGAGAAAGCACTGTTAATCATGCGGCGCCCAGCCCTTCTCGTACTCGCGTCCCCACATCTTCATCGCTTCCGGATCGCCCTTAATTCGTCCGTTTTTCGTATCCAGATTCAGCTCGCGGCCTACTTCCCAGGCGATGTTTGAAAGCTGCAGCATGGTAACGGCTACGTTGCCGACCGAGACTTGAGAGTTGAGGGTCTCGCCTTTGCGAATTCCTGCGATGAAATTTGCGAAGTGCGCGTCTGTCATGGAATCGTGGCCGACGAGATCAGCGGATGAGGTCGTGGTGCCAGCACGAACCGCCCCGATTTTGTTCCCTTTGAGGTCGTAGATCTCATAGCCATCACGATCGACCAGGATCGTGGCTTTGGTTCCCATGATGATTGAACCACGATCGCGGTCGTAATATTTCATGCCCTGGCAGCTCTTGCCCTCCCATGAAATCAGTGCGTCGTCGTACTCGAAACTTGTTACCAGCGTGTCATAAAACTGCCAGTCGTCTTTAAATTGGTATCTGCCTCCTGAGGCAGTGATCCGCTTTGGGTAATCGACGCCGAGCGCCCAACGGCAAACATCGACCTCGTGGGTGCCGTTGTTGAGAGTTTCACCCGTGCCATAGATTTTGAACCAGTGCCAGTTATAGGGATGCACATTGTCTCTATACGGCCGGCGCGGAGCCGGACCCTGCCACAGGTCCCAATCAAGCTGCGGCGGCACCGGAACTTCCTTGCCTACACCAATCGATTTTCGGGTATTGACATACCATGACTTTGCGAAATACGGCCGGCCGATCATGCCTTGACGAATTTTGTCGACGACCTCGATGGTGTGCGGCGAAGAACGCTGCTGCGTGCCCATCTGCACCAGCTTTCGATATTTCTCTTGTGCCTCGATCAGCATCTCTCCCTCGGCAGGATTGTGGCTGCAGGGCTTCTCCACATAGACGTGCTTGCCCGCTTGTAATCCAGCAATCGCCATCGGTGCGTGCCAATGATCCGGAGTGGCAATTGTGACGGCATCGACGTCTTTTTGTTCGAGAATGTTGCGGAAGTCTTTCTCGGCCACAGGAGCTTCACCCATCTCCTGCTGCACGCTGTCGGCAAACTTCTTGAGAATATTGCTGTCCACATCGCAGACATGTGAGATGCGCGCTACGCTCTTATTCGCCTTGAGCGACGAAAGATGCGCATAAGCGCGGCCATTTAGTCCAATCACGGCAAAGTTGAGCCGGTCATTCGACCCAACGATCTGGCTGTAACTCTTTGCCGTCGTTCCCACGGCAAGTCCGGCCGCGCCTACGGCAAGAGCGTCGAGAAACTCACGTCGTGTCAGCATCATTTCTCCTTTAGGCTGGTTGGAGGATAGCCTTGGCTCATTTGTCGCTAGCTTACAAGCCGAGGTCCGATCCGGCTTCCGTCAGCAAGAAATGCCAGCCTTCGTAAGCGTCTTCTTGAGTCCATCCATACTGATGCGTGTGGAAGCTTCGGGCGTGCCTGCGCCACGCCAGTGAGTTTCAAGGCTCAGGCCGCAGTGAAAGCCGTCGCGCTGCAAAGCTTCCAGTTGCCCGACCCAATCCAGAATGCCGCTTCCGACCGGAGCCCAATCGTATTTATGATCGGGCTTGCTCACCACGTCTTTGCAGTGGCAGTGCCCGATGCGATTTTTGGGCAACAACTGATACCCAGGGGGATAAGGCGTGCTTCCTATGGCTGCGGCATTGCCGGGATCCCAGTTGAGCATAAGGTTCTTGTTCGGAATCGCGTTCAGCACGGCCGCCGCCTCCTCGCCCGTTGCTGTGTTGCAGGACATCTCGTTTTCGAGCAATAGGATAATCTTGTCTTTAGCACAACGTTCCGCAGCCCGCTGCAGTTTGGCATTGATTGCTGCTCGGTACGGCTTCTGATCATCCAGTCGCCAGTAATCGAAGCAGCGAATCCGGTCCGTATGGAAAAATTTGCAAAGCGAAACACAGCGCTCGAGCAGCTTTTCTTGTGCGCTGGCATCAAAACTGGCATGGAACTGGTCTCGGGTTTCGCTCTGCGACGACCGCGGAGCCCCGGGCCAGTCTGTCTTGAACAGCGGGCTTGCGATGTCGGTGACTTGCAGTTTGTGTTCGTTGAGAATTTTACGGGCGTCCTCAATTTGCTTTGCGTCGAGTTCAGTCACGTTCTTGTTCCACATCGATCGCAGCTCAATCCAATGCAAGCCGAAATCGCCCGACGCGATCTGACATGCCTTCTCGAAGTCCTGAGTGATCTCGTCGTTGATTACAGCCAGCCGAAACGGGCAGGTGCCTCCGGCCACCGACGACGGCTCTGCCAGTGAAGATGCGGCGGCTTTCTTGAGCAGCGGCGGGATCGCCGTCCCGAGTCCCGCTAGTCCTAAGCCTGCGAGCACCCTGCGTCGTGTGTAACCCATGAACTAGTCCTCCTGCGATCCAGACGATTCTCTGCGGCGGCGGTGATTATCTTAAGCCATTTCGTTAAGCGATTTGTGTTTCGCGAGGCTACTGGTTGACGCCGCTGGCGAGAAAGCCTCCGTCGATGACCAAAGTCGAGCCCACGACGAAGCTGGCGGCATCGGAGGCGAGGTAGACGGCGGCTCCGACAAGCTCTTCGGACCTGCCGAAACGGCCCATCGGCGTCCGGGTCAGTAACTCCTTGCCGCGCGGGGTGTTGTCGAGCAGGTCTGCATTCAGGGCCGTATGGAACACGCCGGGCATGATGGCATTCACATTCACGCCTTTCTTTGACCACTCCACCGCAAGCGAGCGCGTGAGCGAGACAACCCCAGCTTTGCTGGCGGCGTAGGCGGCGACTTCGTTGAGCGCAACGAAACTATTGAGAGAGGCAATATTGATAATGCGACCATAGCCGCGATCCAGCATGTGGCTGCCGAAAATCTGGCAAGCGCGCAGCGTCCCGGTGAGATTCGTGTCCAGGATGTTGCTCCACTCTTCTTCCGACATGGTGAGAGTGGGCATGCGCTTTATGGTTCCGGCGCAGTTAATAAGGATGTCGACTTTTCCGAAGCACTGAAGTGAGGCCGCCAGCAGTTGTTCCAAGGACGCCCGGTGGCGCACATCCGAACATAGGCGCAAGGTCTGGCGTCCGCGCCGTTCGACCTCGGCCGCGGTGTCATCGACTTGTTCCTGGCGGCGCGCGGAGGGGATGACATCGGCTCCGGCATCTGCCAGGCCGAGGCTAAGGACACGCCCGATTCCGGAAGTGCCTCCGACCACAACGGCGGTTTTGCCTTCGAGGCTAAAGATGTTGGTGGTCATTGTTTCACCATTCCCGTACCCCGCTGTTGCTCATGCGTCGAGTTCCACCTTCCTTAGTCCGGGAGCCAGCGTGGATAGAGCTGCGAGAGCCAACAGGTAAGCGATGGACGCGATGGCGAAGAGGCTCGCATAGCTGTGCGTGAATTGCAGAATGTGGCCGGCGAAGAAAGCGAAAAGCGCGCTCCCCAGAGATCCCGCCATGCCCCCGATACCGACCACCGAGCCCACTGCGCTGCGCGGAAACATATCCGATGACGTGGTAAAGAGATTGGCCGACCAGCCCTGGTGCGCTCCCGCGGCGACGCTGATCAGCGCGATAGCGGTCCATTCCGACCTGACACTGCTAGCAGTGTAGATGGGAACGACTAGAGCAGAGCAGAAGAGCATTGCCATAAGCCGCGCGTGGTTGGGCGAGAGTCCAAGACGACGGAAAGGCGCGGGCAACCAGCCTCCGCCGATACTCCCAACGGCCGACGCGTTATAAATGATGATGAGTGGCAGCCCAAGATGGGAGAGGTTGAGATTGAATTTCGCGCTGAAGTACGATGGCAACCAGAACAAATAGAAATACCAGATTGGATCAGTAAGGAATTTGGCGATCGAGAAGGCCCAGGTCTGGGGACATTTCAACAATCGTCTCCAAGGCAAGGACGGACCCAATTCCGCAGCCGCTTCCTTGTAGATATGCCGCAACTCTTCGCCCGTCAGAGTGGCGTGATCCGCGGGCTTCCGGTAGTAGCGAAACCACCACAAAATCCAGAGCACACTGAAGAGGCCAGTAGTCACAAAGGCCACGTGCCAGCCAAACCGCAGCGTAACCCAGGGCACAATGGCGGGAGCCAGAATCGCGCCGACATTTGCGCCGGAGTTGAAGATGCCCGTAGCCAGTGAGCGTTCGTCCTGCGGAAACCATTCGGCTACGGTCTTGATCGCAGCAGGGAAGTTGCCGGATTCCCCAAGTCCAAGGAAAAACCGTACGAATCCAAATTGAACAACAGAGCTCGCCAGCGCATGGCCCATGGCCGAAGCGCTCCATACAGCCATCACCAACATATAACCAATGCGCGTTCCCAACTCGTCCATCAACCGGCCGGCGCCCAGAAGTCCGATCGCGTATGCGATCTGGAACGTGTCCACAATGTAGCCGTAACTCACCTCCGTCATGCCGATGCTGTGTTCGAGGGTCGGCTTAAGGATCGCAATCACCTGACGATCCATATAGTTGATGGAAGTGGCGACGAACAGCATGACGCAGACCGTCCAGCGCACGCGTCCCAAGTGCGGGCGTGGAGATTCACGGCCTTTCACTTTGCTATCGAAAACCGTCAGTGTCCTCCACGTCGCGCTCCTAGAGCCGATACGCCTTTTTCACTAACTTATAAGCGAGATCCTGCGCCACTTCCAGAGCCTCATCTTCGTCCAGGCGATGCTCCGCCACAAGTTTCGCCAGAAAGGCGCAATCCATTCGCCGCGCCATATCGTGGCGTGCTGGAATGGAGAGGAAGGCTCGAGTGTCGTCGTTGAAGCCCACAGTATTGTAAAAGCCCGCCGTCCCAGTGACTTGTTCCCGAAAGCGCATCATCCCTTCTGGGCTGTCGTGGAACCACCACGCTGGCCCTAGCCGTAAGCACGGATAGTGCCCAGCCAGCGGCGCCAATTCGCGGCTGTAAGCAGATTCGTCGAGCGTGAAAAGAATAATCGTAAGTTTGCACTCGTTGCCGAACCGATCGAGCAAAGGACGGAGCGCGTCCACATAATTTGTCGGCGTCGGGATATCCGCGCCCAGGTCGCGGCCGTATTGCTGGTAGAGGTTACGATTGTGGTTGCGCGCACTGCCCGGGTGAATCTGCATCACGAGTCCATCTTCCAGGCTCATCCGCGCCATTTCGGTCAGCATCTGCGCGCGGAAAAGTTCTTGTTGCTGAGCGTCAGAGTCGGCCCTGGTTACCCGACGAAACAGTTGCGCAGCTTCTCTTACCGGGAGATTCGCGGTTCGCGCAGTGGGATGCCCGTGGTCAGTTGCCGTGCATCCCAGCTCGCGGAAACGCAAGCGAGTCACACGGAGGGCATTCAAGTAGCCCGCCCAGCTTGACGTATCCTCCCTGGTGTTCTTGCCTAGCTCCGCAATATTCTCGGCAAATCCGCCAAATTCGGGGTCAACAACCGGGTCAGGCCGAAACGTCGGTAGTATTCGCGCTTTCCAATTCGACTCCCGGATCGCTTTGTGATCGGCCAACGAATCGAGCGGAGAATCAGTCGTCGCCAGCACTTCCAAATGGAAGCGCTCGTAAAGAGCTCGCGGCAGGAAGTCCGGCGTGAGCAGCTTTTCTGAGATCGTGTCGAAGTAAAGATCGGCGCTCTCTTCCGACAGTCGCTGCTCCAGTCCGAAAAGGTCCTGGAAGGCGAAGTCCAGCCACATACGGGTGGGCGTTCCGCGAAACAGATAGTAATGACTGGCGAAGATGCGCCACACCTTTCGGACATCCTTCATCTCAGGGTGCCCAATTTCCAAATCCTTCAGCGAGATCCCCTGGCTGAAGAGCATTCGAATGATGTAGTGGTCGGGTTGGACTAAGAGCCCTGCCGGATCGCGGAAGGGCTGATTCCGCGCAAACCATGCCGCCTGCGTGTGCCCGTGTGGACTAACAATAGGCAGCGTTCGCACATGCTCATAGAGCGTCCTGGCTATCGTTCGTGTCGCAGGGTCAGTAGGAAATAGACGATCTGGATGGATCAGCATGACTCCGACGGTACGTCGGCCCCTCACATCGACGAATGGCGATGCAGCAGCGCAGATTCAGACCACCAGCATACACGTCATCGTTTGCTTTCGTTAGCAGCTTGGAGAAAAGGCGGTATTCATATCGAGTCGAAATCGCACGCCTAACTTGATTTCTGCAAGGAGGGATCTTGGGGTGCATTAGGCTCTGATTCACAGACCGTATAATCAGTTGGAATGCGGCTTCTTTTCGACATCTTCGGGCAAACCTTGCGTACGCTGTGGGGACACAAACTACGGTCGTTTCTGACCATGTTTGGTATTGCCTGGGGAGTGTTTTCATTGTTGCTGCTGGTAGGGCTGGGTGAGGGGTTTCGATCGGGAAACAAAAAGCAGTTCGATACGCTGGGCGAGAACGTGATGTTTATCTGGTCGGGCCGGGCCCCGGCAGTGCAAGGGAGCTTTACGGCTCTGCGGCAGTACTACCTCACGTACCGCGATTATCTGGATATTTTGCGAGAGTGCCGGAGCGTGGGAGCGGCAGCCCCAGTCGTTTCACGAAACGACATCCGGGCGGTGAGCGATTTTTACCAGGCCAGCGGGCAGATCAATGGTGTGCTCCCGATGTTTAACCAGATTCGTTACTTGCCGATTCAGGAAGGGCGCTGGCTGGATGCGATGGACGATGCGCAGAAGCGGCCGGTGATTGTGCTGGGTGACGAGGCGCGACGGACGTTGTTTTCCGGCCGGCCGGCGGTGGGCAGCACGATTCTGCTGAATGGGGTGCGGTTTCAGGTGGTGGGAACGCTGCAGCGCATTGGACACGGGGACAACAATAACCAGAATCTAAAATGCTTTGTGCCCTACAGCACGATGCATGAGTATTTTCCGCCGATGAATGTAGGCGAGGCGGAGAATGTGATCTCTCTAATCGAGTATCAGCCGAAATCGCGCGCCCTGCACGAAACAGCGCAGCAGGAAGTTCACCAGGTAATCGCGCGGAATCATGGCTTCGATCCTAACAACCCGGATTCATTCGACGAGTGGGATACGGTGAATACTGTGGACCAGGTGGGCAAAATTTTTGACGCTATGAATGTCTTCTTGGGAAGCGTAGGACTGGTGACTCTTGGACTGGGAGCGATTGGGATCATCAACATCATGCTCGTAGCGGTCGCTGATCGGACGCAGGAGATTGGATTGCGGAAGGCTCTGGGAGCCACCAATGCGAGCATCATGTTTCAGTTTTTTGTGGAGGGCGCTTTTTTGACATTATTGAGCGGAGTCGCCGGGATTGCTGCAGCGGCCGGAGTGATGGCGGTGTTATCGGGAGTGTCGCTGGGCGAAGGATTCGATCCACCGAAGCTGGTAGCGCGGACTGCGGCTTTGGCGGTGGCAGCGCTGGCAGTTGCAGGGGTGGCGGCGGGATTGTATCCAGCGCGGCGGGCGGCTCTGCTCCAGCCGGTCGAAGCGCTCCGGAAAGAGTAGCGAGTTGCGAGTGTCGAGATAATCTTCGGCGCGGGCCGGCAGAGGAAACACAGAGGACGCTTGGAATACAGGGGAAAGAAAAACCATGCATCGGGATTTGTTAGGACAGGCGTTCGCGGCGATGCGGCATGACTTGCGCAAGACTACGCTGACCATGGCGGGGATGGCGTGGGGGATTGCGACGGTGGTGTTGCTGCTGGCGTACGGGAACGGGTTCGGGCGGGCGATTGAGAATATTTTTCAGAGTTTTGGGGCGACCGCGGTGGGGATATTTCCGGGACGGACGTCGCAACAGGCCGGGGGTAATAAGGCGGGTGTGCAGGTGCGCTTTACAAACGACGATATCGAACTGCTGAGAAATAATGTGCCGCTTTGCAAGCACGTAGTGCGCATGTCGCAGAAGGATTCGTCGGTGCAGAACGGAAACCGGACGTTCACGATGCCGGTGGTGGGGATGGATGCGGCGATCGAAGAGATATGGAATCTGGACATGGGCGAGGGGCGCTTTCTCGACGATGAGGACAACGATCGGCACCGGCTGCTGGCTGTGATTGGTTCGGAGGCGAAGGACAAGCTGTTCTCGGGGATGCCGGCGGTGGGGGAGAATATCCGAATCAATGGCGTGGAGTTCCAGGTGGTGGGAGTGGTGAAGCCACGCATGCAGGAAGGCGATGACGACGATAACCGAACGATCTACATTCCCTACAACGCGATGAATGTCCTGAAGGACAATCATTATCTGGACGGGATCTGGATGGATTCGCAGGGGCTGGATCATGACAAGCTGGACCAGACGGTACGGGACACACTGGCGGCGGCGCACAATTTCAAGGCGGACGACAAGCGGGCGATTTCGGTGTTCGACGCACAGAAGCAGCTGTCGCAGTTCGGGATCATTTCGTTGGCGCTGAAGATCCTGCTGGGATTTATCGGCTCACTGACGCTGGGAATTGGCGGGGTGGGGCTGATGAACATGATGTTGGTTTCCGTAACCCAGCGGACGCGCGAAATTGGAGTGGAGAAGGCACTGGGAGCGCGGCGGAGAGATATCCTGTTTCAGTTTCTGGCGGAGGCGATGGCGATTACGGCTGTGGGGGGGACACTGGGGATTGCGCTATCGTATGTGGTCTCGGTATCGCTGGGACGGATCACGTTTTATAGCGCCATGGCGAAACATGCGGAGGCGGGGGACATCCGGCTGATTGTGTCGCCGATGATTCTGCTGGTGGCGGTCGGGATCTTGGCGGTGGTGGGGGTGGTCAGCGGCATGGTGCCGGCGATGCGGGCGGCGGGATTGGATCCGATTGAGGCGTTGCGGTACGAGTAGCCAGTAACTAGTACCAAGTACCTAGTACCGAGCAGATAGCATTGAGCTGCATGACATCATCCGATGACATTTTGAGTTTGGCTCCGCCCCGGGCGGATGCGCGAGTGGCATACGGCAACGATGCGAATCAGTTTATAGATTTGCGAATGCCCAAGGCGGGCGGGCCGCATCCTGTCGCTATTTGCATTCATGGCGGGTACTGGCGGGCCAACTACGATCTGGAATATTTGGGGCACGTGTGCGTGGCATTGGCGGCGAAGGGGATTGCGACCGCTAATCTGGAATACCGGCGCGTGGGGAATGCGGGTGGAGGATGGCCGGAAACGTTTGAGGATATTCGCACGGCGTATCAATTCCTGTTGCAGAATGCGCTGCGGTACCGGTTCGATACGCAGTGTTTGATCGTGCTCGGACACTCCGCCGGAGGTCAACTTGCACTTTGTTTAGCCGCGCGTGAGACGGGAATAAATGTGGCGATTTCTCTGGCCGGTGTTGTGGATTTGCAGCGTGCCTACGAGTTGCATTTGAGTAACGATGCCGTGGTGGAGTTTCTGGGTGGGACGCCGGCGGAAGTGCCGGAGCATTATCGGGAAGCGGACCCCATGAAGCTGGCGATTCATACCCGGCAGTGGCTGGTGCACGGTGCAGACGATGACATTGTGCCGAGGGAGATCAGCAGAGATTACGTGAAGGCGAAAGGGAAGAGTAAGGAAGAAGCGCGCTTAGTTTCGATTCAGAGGGCGGGGCATTTTGAGGTGGTGGATCCGCGATCGCGCGCTTGGCCCGAGGTTGAGAGGGTTCTCGTAGACGGCGTCAGAAAACCTTAGCCGCGGAAGGTACGGTCAATACACGGCAAGACCTCAGTCGCTGAGAACTCTGCCGATCAGGCGACTTTGGACTTACGTTTCTTTGAAGTCGATCGAGGGCGGCCAGCGGAATGTTCGGGATTGCTTCCAGGCTCAGGGAAGTCAGAGCCGGCATCTTTCAGGATCGGATCCTGATCGCGATGGCCGAGTTGGCTCGCCATTCCCGCGTTTCCATCGTGATGATGCTGTTCTGCTTCAGTTGCGCCCTTGGCGCGGTCGGGATCGTTATCAGAAATTTTGGTCATACGGCCCCCCTGTGTCGAACAGAACTGCGTAGGCAAACCTCATCTGAGTTATTCGCCGGAATGGCCGGCGGGTGAAACCCCCAGTTTGCGCAGGCGCTCGCGGGCCTGGAGAGCCTCCGGGGAACGCGGATAGCGCTGGATCACGTGGCGGAGTTCCGCGACTCCGTCTTCCTGCTTGCCGAGTTCGATGAGCGAGAAACCCTTTTTCAACTGAGCGGAAGCAACCTTGCTTCCGGTTGGAAAATTCTGCAGGACCTCATCGTAGCTCTGCGCGGCCTGCTGATAGTTTCCTTGACGAAATTGAATTTCACCGAGATAGAAGTAGCAATTTCCAGCGAGATCGGTGTTGGGGTAGAACTTGATGTAATCGGAAAACTCCTGGATGGCAAGGTCGTTCTTGGCCCCGTTGTAATCGCGCAAGGCGTTGTTGTAGAGAACATCGGGTGGGGGCGCCTGGGACTGAGCCTGTTGCTGCGCTTGTTGTTGAGCCGCCGTGGCTGCCGCGCTCTGCTGCGACGATTGCATGTCTTCGAGTTGTTTGCTGAGTTTGGCGAGCCGGGCCTTGAGTTCGTCGAGACTGTCGTTGAGCGCTTGGATCTGACCAGAGAGTTGGTCGACGTGCGAGGCCGAATCGCCCTGTTGTTTTTGCAACGTGGATTGCAGGGTGCTGACGGCGGCAGCAACCTTGTTGACGGCGTCGGTGTCGCGTTCGACCAGATTGTTCATGACGCCCATGCGCTCGTCGAAGCTGCGCTGCATGGCGGTCATCTGCTCCTGCAGTTGCTGGACCTGAGTTTGCAGTTGAACCATTTCTTTGCTCACGCCCCATGCGGGCATGGTGGCGAGGCAAAGGGTAGCGAGAAGGGCTAACGGAGAGCAGCCGGGTCGTAGTTTCATAAGCAAAGGTTTCCTGAAACCATTCTAGATGGATTGAGGGCAGTGTGGGTTGTGAAGTGTTGGCCGAGAACATGGAAAGTCAGGGGCGAAGGTTTCTCCGCCCCTGACCGGAAATGACCAACTACTTCTGATAGACGAAGTGGCCACGGCGATTCTGCTGCCAGCACGCTTCGTTTTCTTCCATGCAGAACGGCTTCTCCTTGCCATAGCTGATGGTCTTAATACGGCTGGCGCTGACTCCAGCCGCCGCCAGAGCGTTTTTCACAGAGGAGGCACGCTGATCGCCCAGGGCCAGGTTGTATTCAGTTGACCCGCGCGAATCGCAATGTCCCTCGATTGTGAAGTTGATACCAGCATGCTGGTTGAGGAACTGAGCATCCGCCTGGATGTCAGCCTGTTGATCCGGGCGAATATCAGACTTGTCATATTCGAAATAGATATCCTTCACGCTCTGGCCGAAGAGGTCTTCGTCCGTGGGTGACGGAGTGGTTGTCACCGGAGCGGGCGCCATAGTTACCGTGAGGCGCGTAGTGGCGTCCTGCGTTCCGCCGGCACCTTTGGCCGTGAGGTGGTAAGTGGTGGAAGCAGCCGGGCTGACCTGTTGCGATCCGTTGGCCTGAACAGCGCCGATTCCGTCGATAGAGACGTCGGTAGCGTTGGAGGTCTGCCAGGTCAGAGTCGCGGACTGGCCCGTCTGAATGGTATCGGGACTGACGGAGATGGAAGCCGTAGGTGAAGGCGGTGGCGGTGGTGGTGGCGGCGGTGGTGGAGCTGCTTTCTTCTTGCAGGCTCCGAGCATGAGTACCGCGCTCAGTGCGATGACGGTGGCTACAGACTTGAAAAGTTTACGTTTCATGTTAATCCCCTTCACGTTAAATCCTCCTGCGAGCTCGAAATCGGTTTCGAGTTCAGACGAAGTGTTTTATTTCCAACTCCAGTTCGGTTGCGAATTACGTCCTGTAAAGGTCAACTGATGGAGCTTGGTGCCATCCGCCAGCATCTCCCAGATTTCTTCTTTGCCGGAGCGGCTTGACTGAAAAACGATGTGGCGGCCGTCGGGGGCCCACCAGGGAAAATCATTGCGGCCGCCGTCATGGGTGAGTTGCACCCATTGCTTGCTGGCGATATCCATCAGATAAATGTCAGAAGAGCCCGGTTCTCCGGGACCATACTTACGGATCCAGGCGAGGGTGAGAAATTGACCGTTCGGGGACCAGTTCGGCGAAACCGCATAGCCCTGGTCGGTCATACGCTGCTGGTTGGCGCCATCGGCCTCCATGGTGTAGACCTGAGGCAATCCGGTGACGCCACTGACGAAGGCGATTTGAGCGCCCGTCTTGCGATTCCACGTCGGCGAAACGTCCGGCCCTCTGCCGGTCGTCATGGGATGAAGGTTTGCGCCGGAAGCATCGCAAACGTAAATTTCTGAGTGACCACCGCGCGAGGATGAGAATGCCAGACGAGCGCCATCGGGCGACCATGAGGGCGCGAGATTGGTGCCCCCGAAATGCGGAAAGCTGACCGAGCGGTTGAGATCGCTAGAGAACATCAAGATCTCCCATCCCGATTTGGTTAAAGAACTGAAAGCGAGGCGCGAACCGTCGGGCGAGATGCGGGGTGAAAGCGAGATGGAGGCCTGGTGAGTGACCTGACGCTGGTTGGAACCGTCGTAATCCATCACCCAGATTTCTTTGTGGCTGGAGCGGTCGCTGACGAAATAAATCTTGCTTTCAGCGATGCCGGCGATACCCCCGCCAAGTCGGGAGATGATTTCATCCGCAAATCGATGGGCGATGACACGGGCCGCGTCGTCGGTAGGAACGTCGGTGTATTGTTTGCCGATCACCAGCGGCGATGCCGCGTTCTTTACGTCGTAGAGCCAGCCTTGCACGGTGAGTTTGCCCGCAGCGACACCGAGGTTGCCGAAGGCCAGCATGGCGGCGTTGGGAGGAGGAGAATTCCACACTCCGAACGTCACCTCGGGCGGTTGGCTGGGCACCTGCAATGGATAAAAGCTTTTGGAGATGAGTTCGACGACCCCGGAATTATCGAGGTCGTTCCAGAACGTATCGTTGAAAGTCTTAAGGAGAGCAGTGTTCTGCGGGTCGCTGTCGGAAGGCTTAAAGTCGGGAACCGCGAGCCGAACCTTCTCAACGCCGAGTCCGGAGCCGGTGCGAACCCAATCCTGAGCGGAGGAACTGGAGGCAAGCGCCAGAACCAGGACGAGAAGGAAGCTCAACCCGTAAACCCCTGGGGGGCTACTAACGAGCGAGCTTTGTCTATGGCTATCGTCCATCCGTTTGGAGCCGTTACGCGTGCCCAGGAAACAGTATCCAGCGAACGACAATATCGTAGTCCGATATGTTCTCTTTGGCAAGTTACTCTCAATCATACTCACGAATGTGGAACCTCAAGAATAATCAAGGAACTAAGTAATCTATCGTTTGTAATCAAACCAGTACTCCACCGAAATCTTGCTGCCGCTATAGTCGGGTGGCAGGGACCCGAAGGTGTCGATGCGCTGCAGGGCCCGGACGGCCGACACATCGAGCGAGGGTACACCACTGGACTGCTCGACCTGCACGTTATAAGGATGACCGTCATGAGCAATGTCGAAGGTGATGTAGACGCGCTGCGCGGTGGTGATCCGCGGATCGACTTCGTACTTCAGCCAGTTCTCGGAAACTTTCCGTTGAATCACTTGCACGTACCAGCCATATTTCGTGCCGAAATCGCCACCACCGCCGGTAACGCCGAATCCGCCCTTGGCCCCGCCCGCTGCGAAGCTGCCGTAAGGGCCGCTGACGGGACCGCCCTCACCGAAGGCCACCTGGTTGGTTTCTTCCTCGGGCGCGGGCTCTGGCTTTGCTTTGGTCGGCGTGGACGCCTTCTTTGGCTTGACTTTGGAATTCTTGCCCTGGATTTCGATGGCGTCGGGTTCCTTCTCTTCAACTTTTGGCTGAGATTTGGTGACGCCCTTGGATTCATTAGCAAGAACGTTTTGGGTTGGCGCACGTGTGCTGGGTAAGGGAACTGAGCTGACCAGAGTTACGCCCATGGCGTCGCCTCCGCCGCCGGTGCCCCAACCTTGGCCCCGCGCTGCTGTGAAGACAAAGGAATAAAGCACGATGAAAGCAGTAACCGCAATGTGGAAGCCAGCCGACCAGCCGAGGGCGCGTGGCCAACTATCGTGCTCGAAAAATATCTCAGCGTTTTGCGCCATTTTCTTCCAGAGGCTGAGTGACGATGCTTACATTGGTGATGCCCGATTGCTTGACCGCGTCCATGACCGTGGCGAAAGCGCCGAAGGGGACGTTCTCATCGGCACGAATAAAAATAAACTGGTTGCGAGGATCTCGAATTTTCTGGCGAAGCCGGGCGGCGATCTGGTTGATATTAATGGCATCATTGCCCAGAAAGACGCGTTGATCCTTGTTAATAGTGATCACGGTCCGTTCTTCCGTGATCTCCTTGACGGTGCGGGTCTTGGGAACAGTCACTTCGATGCCCGACTGCAGAATCGGAGCAGTCACCATAAAGATGATGAGGAGGACCAGAACGACGTCAACCAGCGGAGTGATGTTGATATCGGCGAGGGCAGTTTGGGTGCGGCCGTTGGACGAAGTAAAGGCCATTAACGCCTCACTTCGGCCGGAGCTTGGGGCTGGACACTCTCGATGGCATTCAGCACTTCAAGGGAAAAATCATCCCCGCGAGCGGCGAAGACGCGAATGGAATTGCCAATCAGGTTGTAGGCGATAACAGCAGGAATGGCGGCGGCCAGTCCGGCGGCGGTGGTGATAAGAGCTTCGGAGATGCCGGGAGCGACGGCTCGAAGGGTTGCGCCGCCCGCTGTGCCCAGGCCATGGAACGCATCGATGATGCCCCAGACCGTGCCGAAAAGACCGATGAACGGGGTGACGGCGGCAGTGATGGCGAGCCAGGGAACGTTGCGCTCAAGGCGCGTGATTTCTTCCGAGGCCCCGATTTGCATGCCGCGCTGCACCGCCGTAAGGCTGCGAAGCGTGGCACCGGGATTCGAAATTTGGCGCTTGTATTCCTGGTAGCCGCCCTCGAAAACGCCGACCAAGGGGCTGGGACGGAACTGATCGGCAACGGTGGCGAGGTCCTGCATGCGCTGGGCTTTGCGAAAAGCGCGTAGAAAGCGTCCGCTTTGCACGCGGGCGCGGCGCAGCAAGCTCCATTTGGTCAGGATGATGGCCCAGGAGATCAAGCTGAAGGCCAACAACGTAAGCAGGACGAATTTGGCGACCGGACCCGTGCTGGAAACGAGATCAAGGATTTCGCCGCCGACGAAAAAGGCAGAGTATAGGAGCGGTTGCATCTTTTGGGGAATACCTTGAAACGATTATAGATGATTAGAGTGGCTACCTTCGCGGGACGTATCCGAAACATAACGTCGGGAGTCTGATCTCGCCCATCCATTTCATAAAGTATTTTGCCTGATATACGCCGGGGCGGACAGTGACATCCAACAGAAGCACGGTCTGGAAACTTTTCCGGGAGGAAATGAATGGCGAATTACGGAATGCTGCGAAACTATCGCTTCACGGATGAATCCGAAGACATCCGCGGGGCCAAGGTGTATGGTCTGGACGACGAAAAATTGGGAAAGATTGACGATGTAATTTTCGACCACACCACCGGATTGATTCGCTACGTGGTGGTCGATACGGGCGGATGGCTGACGACCAAGAAGTTTATTGTGCCGGCAGAGCGCCTGCGGGCTTCTGCCAAGCATGATGACGACTTTTCAGTGGAACGGACCAAGCCACAGATTGAGAATTTTCCGCCGTACTCGGAGACTGACTTGGAATCCGATGAACAATGGTCAGGTTATGAAGGGCGCTATCGCTCAAAGTGGGAAGCCGATCCGGTAATGCACCGGGCAGGGACCGACCGGAACCTAACGCCGACTATGCAGCAGATGCCAGAGAATTCGCCTTCGGCACGGGCGGCAGCTGCTCCGGATGCTGATGCGAGAGGAATTGGTGACGCCGACATCGAGGACACCGAATTTCATTGAGCCCGGATTTGCCGCTGGGACCAGTACGGTGGAAATCGATACCAGCGCGGTTGGGATTGGCCCTCGATGGGACACATTCCAGGATCGCTTGCGCGAACGGCGAAAGGAAGTGATCGGCACGGGAAGAGGCACCGAGGACGAGTACCGAAGAGCTGGCTAGATTAGGTACGTGTTGCTACGGCTTAGGCTGTGGCTTCTTGGTTGCGCTAGACATTCCCCGGTATCAAGATTTCGGGGAATTAATTCGGTCGAGTTTTTGAGGGATCGGATAGGGCGATTAATTTGCCCAGGGGATAGTCTTCCTGAGAAATGGGAATCTCAGGTTGAGGGTTGATTATGGTGAGGACGTCGCCGCTGTGAACTCCTTGTACCCGGAGGCGGTCATTCTCCACCCCGACGACCCTGTATTTTTCGTCAAAAATTGACATAGGAATGGTTTGGCTTCTCGTTAGATGCTCGATGAACCTCAGGCGATGCTGGGAAATCGCAAGCGGAGTCCAAAGGTGCCGAAGTCGGACAAGGATGACGAATACGGGGGATCATAGGCGAATTTCGATATGAACTGCTGTTACGTGGGACGGCCTGCCAATTCTCTCTCCGCACCGCGGAACAGGGATCGCAAAGCTTTCACGACAGCACGAACCAGGATGGTGATCACCGCCAGCAAAACTGTGACAATAGTAGCGGCAGCATAGGGATGGCGCGTAGCGAGCCAGGTGAGGCTCACAGCCAGAACGTCTTCACCTAAACTCAGCGCGATGTTTGAAACAGGTTCTGGAGATGGCGTGATGGCCGCTCGCAGCGCTGTCTTGCCCCCGTGAGCCGCGAGGGCGATGGCAGCTCCCAACAAAGCAGCCAGCAGTTGCTGCCCGGGGCTGAGCTGCCGTGTAGCTCCGTAGGCGAGCCAGGCGGCTACTGGAACGCGAACGAAAGTGTGAAGAGCGCTCCACAGCAGATCGAACGCTGGGATCTTGTCGGCAAAAAACTCGATCACGAATAGGGCTGCGCTGACGGCAATAATCGGCGAGCTTTCGAGTGATTGCAGCGCTGGAGGAAGAGGCACATGTCCAAAACGAGCCAGCAAGCCCAAGGCAGCCACGGTCGCATAGACATTCAGGCCGGAAGCAAAGGCGACAGCTGCCACCACGGCGAACAGTTCGGGGAGCGGAATGTGTAACCAGTCCAGCATGCAAAAAAGGAAGGGCCGCCATTCAGCGGCCCCCTAGAAAACCGATTTTCAAGTTTTCGCTTATAGCGTGGATTCGATCTCGAAGCCCCAAGCCTCCAATAGAGGCTCCGGGATGTACTTGGAATTCTTGTTTCGACGCGCCCACTCCCGCAAACGAGTTGAGCGCAAATATTGGTCGGGGGTGAGCTTGTACTCGCGCACCACCTGTTCAAACTCCGTAATGGTAGGGACGACCGGCCCTATTGGCTCGGGTTTACCCCAGTTTGGATTTCCGCGTCGCTTCGCCATGGACAAATGCCTTTCGTACGAATGGGGGATCAACTCAAAATCAAGAAAATCCTCTATGTATATGATTCTCCGAGCGCTCCAGGGATTCAAGGAAAGGAAGCCCACTCTCAGACGACGAGTCGAACTTAGCGTCTGGTAGCTAAAAGCGAAATCGGAGACTGAGTATATTAGGACAGGGCTCAACCGAAGTCAATCACAATACACCCGGTCACAATGCACCCGGTCGACTTTATATATTCAGTCTAACTCATTGTCTTTATTGATTTTGCAATAAGCCTTAAACTCGGCAGTCTCGATTTGGGCAGGGAGTTCTTGAGCCTCGTCATTTCGGACAAGGCAAGGGGAATGCACGAGCGGTTACAAACGTAACATTGACGGAAGGAGCGTCATTGCCTGACCCTGAGAGGCCGGCATAGAGTTGAAGGTAATTTCTTGAGGATTTCAGGCTGGATACCGGTCGCGGAGGGATTTAAGGGCGGGCTATGACTTTGAAGTCGTTGTTGCTGTGTTCGGACGATAAAATCGTGCGCGTGCTGCGCCGCACCTTGGGTGACCTCGACATTGGGGTCGAACATTGTGCGAATGCGGAGGCAGCTTTGCGCCATCTGACTCGGGACCGGTACGAGGCAATCATTGTAGATTGTGCAGGACCGGGTGCAGCCGATGTGCTCCGAGGAGCCCGAACGGCGCCATGCAACAAGCGCGCGGTCGCGGTCGCAATTCTGGACCCCGAGACCGGACTGCGGTCGGCATTTGATATTGGAGCGCACTTCATCCTGTACAAGCCCGTCTCAGCTGAGCGCGCGAAGTCGAGTTTTCGCGCGGCGCGAGCCTTGATGAAAAGGGAACGCCGGCGCAACTCCCGAGTACCGGTACACATGCTCGTAGAGATGGCGAATGCACAGTCGGGAGCGCGATTCAAAGTGAACACTACTGATGTCGGTGAGGGTGGACTGGCGATCTCGCTTCCACGACGCAGCAAGCCCCAGGGGCGATGGAATTTGTCGTTCACTCTTCCGGGGTCGGCCACGCGATTGGAGGTGCCCGCGGAGTTTGCCTGGGAGGGAAGCGGCACGCAGGTGGGATTGCGTTTTCTGGATCCATCCCCGCAAGTGGCACATCAGTTGCGCGGATGGATTGAACGCAACGCTCCAGAAACCGAAAAAGATGATCCTCCGGTCAGCGGTCAGCTTACGGACTTGAGCCTAGGTGGCTGTTACCTCGAGATCACTTCGCCATTCCCGGTTTCTACTCGGGTGACACTTTCGATGCGGGCTGCGGGAGTGGAACTCCGATCCGAGGGCGTGGTTCGAGTGATGCATCCGGACAAGGGGATGGGCGTAGAGTTTACCCAAACCACCGCCGAGCATCGCGCTTTGCTGGAAAGCTTTCTAAGCAGGCTGGCAGAAAACCCCGACACCATGCCGGAATTGATGGTTGAACCGGAAGGTTTAGAAAACGAGACGACGCAGAGCTCAAAAACTGTTTCCCAATCAGGCCATACGGAAGATCCGTTGCTTGATCTTTTCCGCAACTCCGCTGGGATCGCGGCTGAGTCGTTTGTGGAGATGCTGCGCAAGCAGCGAGGGCTCAGCGCCACTGCCTCCTGAGCGCTGACAGGCCTTCATTCCCATCGCGATTATTGCTGCAGCGGAACCCCTTCCGCCGCTCCACCTTTTACCAGATCAGTCTTCACTGTTGATTTCTGATTGGACACTAAATCAATATCTGTTTCGAAGGTCTGGTATCCCGGCAAGCTGATGGTGATCTTGCGCTTGCCAGGCGTAACGAGCAAGGCTCTGCCGATGCCTCCGAACTCGGCGACATGACCCACGAAGACTCCGTCGACAAATACGGCGGCGCGATTGGGATTTACTTCCAACTTGATCTCAGCTGTGATTCGAGGTAGTTGAACCCGAGTGTCTTTCTCCAACTTTACGTTGAGGGTCTGCGTTTCTCCCGCCCGCACCATCACCTTCTGAACAGAATCCACATATCCGCCCTGGCGAATCGTAATTTCGTGTTCTCCCGGAAGAAGGAGAATTTTCTTCGATCCCTTGAGTTCCCGCAGATAGCCTACGTATTGACCATCGATCCAGACGCCTGAAGTTTCCTCCACCTTTGTAGCGCCCATGAGGTCAACCTGGCCAAGAACTCCGTTTCCTGCGTGCAGGGGGTCGGTACGGACATCAGAAAGCCTAGGAGCGCCAGCAGACACACCACCACGCACCTGTTCGAAAGAGAATTCATCAGAGCCTCCAAGGTGTTGTTGAGATGCTGAATCATAAAGAAGAGTAGCCGGTGAGAACGGCTGGGACAAGGGCCGTGAGTACAATGCCCTTAGCGCAGGATTAACTGGTGCGCTAGGATCGCGAGCCGAGATAACGAAATTGGCAAACGGATATCCACTTTGTCAAAGCTCAGGTGCTAGTGAAATGGCCTGTTTAGGACTTACGCTTTAGCGCATTTCTTAGCGCACGCAGAGCGTACATGGCATCATCCAAGGCATCCCGCTCCACTTCAACATCAGAACCTGTCTTCTGGTAAAGTTCCCGCGTGCGCGCAACAATTGCGTCTTCCGCGTCAGTAAGTTCCCTCTCGCTTGCAGGCGTGTTCATTTTCAGAAGAGCTGACCGATACTTACTTCGCCATTCGCTAGGGTCCATAACTAACCCCGAAGGTCGCCCTGTCACCGCCTTCCATGTCTTAATTAAATTCGAAACGCGAACTTACCTCATGTCTGTGGCGCCAGATACATCCCCCTATGAGTATGGTCACACTACGGGCACTCCTATCTTCTGACATGGAGAAGCGCTGACGAGGGCTCCGGCGTAGGGTATGATTCAGCGGCTGAAAGGTGTTGGGGCGAAAGGGAGCGCTCCTGAAATGAGGAACTTAATCGCCCCTGGCCTCTGGCTTGGACTATTGGCAACTGTGCGGTTAAGCAACGCACAGGAACAACCCTCAAAGTTCGAACTGTATGGTAGGTACTACTGCGTGCGCTTCAATATCGACGCCAATCTCCCCGGAGTAGCGCCCTCGGCGTCCTACAACCGATACGGGGGAGGCGGCCAGTTCGAATACAACGCCAATAATTGGCTCGGTGCGGTGGGAGATCTGGCGGGGTATGGGGCGACCAATACCATAAATGGTGCATTGGTCGGAGGAGCATTTACCTACCTTTTCGGACCCCGAGTGAATCTCAGGCAGGGCAAGGTTACGCCGTTCGCTCAGGTCCTCTTCTGAGGCATTCGCACAACCGATGGGATTGGCGAATCGGGACCAGAAAATAATTTCGCGATGACGGCGGGCGGCGGTATTGATTTTAAAGTGTCCAGGCAACTTTCTGTTCGTCCCGTGCAGGCCGAGTACCTCGCGACGAGATTGCCCAATGGTCTCAACAACCGCGAGAACAATCTGCGGATCGGCGCGGGGATCATTTTGCGCCTCGGCAAGAAATAGCTTGACTATGGTGGTTACGTGCGGTCGCGAGCGATGTTTGCTGCCATGTCGTGTCCGCGCCCACAACCAATTGGACGAATGAAATCGCTGGTGCACCTTGGATTGCGTTATGCGATAGCCAACATTTTCTTCTGCGCCTGCGCCACGAGGCTTTCGAACTGCGCGTGATCCAGGCAAACCGCATGCTGCCCATAGCGGGCATCCTTGCCGACCACGTGCCAGTAAGGCATCCAGTAGAACTGCTTGCTCTCCTGAGTTCCTTGCAACACAACCAGGAACGGATAGTAAGTGACTTCCTCTTCTTCCTCTCCCAGCCATGACTCCAGTTTTTCAGGAAGGAAGGCGTGCACCACCTGGAAGTCCCCATCGCCGAGACCCAGCTGAAAGTCGAGGGACACATGTAACTCCCTCGGATTTCCGCAGGCCGAACAATTTTCCGGATCGGACTTGGAAAATTCGTATAGAGCATCGAAGAGCCTTTGGGAGGTAGAAACTTTCCCGTGACACTGCGTACAGTAATAATATTGCGCCGCCATCTTTGCGCCTCCTTGTCCCTTCCCGTGTTGAAGGTATTCGCAAGCTTAAGCAGAACAGCGAACTACACTTCTGTCCGTATGTTTGGTCACATGCTGCTGTGACCCACGTCGTCGCCTCCCTTGTCGCCGCAGGATACTCTAAAGCGTTTCGAGGGGAGCGCCCGTGCGCCAGATCGTTCAACAGTTGTGGCCGGAAATCGACTGGATTGAGAATCTCGAACTGCGCGAGCAGGTTACGCAAGTCTGGATAAAAGCTCTCGAACGCAGCGCTCTCCAGCCAAGAGATCTACAGCAGATTCCTTTCACACTGCTGGTGCCGAACTGCCCGATCACATTCATGGAACATAAACGCTGCGTGGTGCACATTGCGCGCGCGGGCGCTTTGGCCATGCAGGAATTCATGGGCCGTACCCTACCCATAGATTCGGACACCGTCATCGCCGGCGCGATTCTCGCCGACGTGGGCAAGCTGTTGGAATACGAACTTGGACCCGATGGCAAGAGCCGGCAAAGCGAGCGCGGCGAAGCGTTGCGTCATCCCTTCACCGGAGTTGCACTGGCTCTCGAATGCGGCATTCCCGACGCGGTTTGCCACATCATTGCAGCTCACGCCGGCGAGGGCGACCTGGTCAAACGCACCACCGAGGCTTTCATCGTGCATCACGCCGACTTCATGGCGTTCTTGCCCTTCAAGAATCCCAGGAACATCAAGCTGAAGTCCTAAGGAGAATTCCTTGTCCACCAAATCGATTGCCCCACCGAACCAGACCCTGACCGCGAAGATCTCCCGTTGGGCCGCCGGTCTGCAATATAAGGATCTCTCGCAAGATGCGATCTACCAAGCGAAACGTTTCCTGCTTGATTCCATCGGCTGCGCCCTCGGCGGTTACCAGCAGCACGACGTGAAGGTCGCACTGGAGGTCCTCCGTGAGGTCGCAGGACGTGGCGCGGCCACGGTGATTGGCACGGGCGAGCGGGTGGACCCCGTTTCCGCTGCTCTGGCCAACGCGCTGATGATCCGCTGCATGGATTACAACGACATCTATTGGAAGCAGGACCCCTCGCATCCGTCCGACATTTTTCCGGCCGCGCTGGCCTGCTGCGAGCGCGCCGGGAGCGGCGGGAAGGAATTGATTGTCGGCTTGGTATTGGGCCACGAGTTCGAAATGCGCCTTTGCGAGGCGGCATTCCCCGGCATCCGCGAGCGGGGATGGCATCACGCCACGTTGACCGCATTTGTTTCGCCCATCGTGGCAGGCCGAGCGCTGCATCTTTCGTGGGAGCAGATTCAAAACGCCATCGGCATTTCCGCCAGCCGCCACTGCACACTGGGCGCGGTTACTGCCGGCAAACTGACCATGATGAAAAACACGGTCGACCCGATGGCAACGCAGAGCGGCGTGTTTGCGGCGCTGCTGGCGGAAAAAGGTTACACCGGCCCCGAGCACGTCATAGACGGCAAGGAGGGGTTGACTTACGTCTTCGGTCCGGAATGGAAATTGCATCTTCTTACCGATGGCCTCGGCGAGACTTGGCGCATCACGCGATGCGGAATGAAGGCCTTTCCTTCCGAAGCTCTCACTCACACGCCCATTTCGGCGGTGCTCGATCTGGTGAAGACGAATGATCTGCATCCCGAGCAAGTGGAGAAGATTCAAATCCGGTCACTGGCGCGGGCTGCTGATATTCTTTCTGACCCCAGCAAGTACGACCCACACACCAAGGAGACGGCGGATCATTCGCTCCCCTACGTCATTGCAGCAGCACTGGTGGACCGGCAGGTTACTCCCGTGCAATTCACTTCGGAAAAGATCATGGACGCAAAGATACGCGCGCAACTAAGAAAGGTGGAAGTAGTTGCGGATCCGGCGATTGAGAAAGTGTTTCCCGCATTACAAAGAGTGATTGTGAATATGACAACTAGCGATGGACGTACGTTCAGCAAACAGCTTGACTTTCCCAAAGGCGATCCGCGCAATCCGCTCACGGATCAGGAGGTGGAAGAGAAATTCGGTGCGCTCGCGGAAGGCGTGCTTTCGGCTGGGGCCCAGAGAAAACTCAAAGAGGCAATCTGGAATCTGGAAGACAGCGACTCGATTCGCAAGCTGATGGCGCTGATGAAAGCCGATGTTCGAAATCAGAAGAAGAGTTCGCAGACCAGAGGCAGAGTGAGATCGCGAGTGAATGGCAAGAAACGCCGAAAAACTGCATTGGTGTAGACCCATTTGTCGCGCGGCATTCGCGAGTCTCGTCGGAGTCCACTATGGCCCAGACCGTTGTTGAAAAGATCGCACAAGCTCACCTCGCCGAGGGGCCGCTGCGCCCCTTACGTGCCGGCGATTTTGTTTCCATCCGTCCCTTTCATGTGATGACGCACGACAACACGTCCGCCGTAATGAGTAAGTTCAAAGCTATCGGGGCGAAAAAGATCTGCGAACCTCAGCAGCTCGTCTTCGCGCTTGATCACGATATCCAGAACAGCGACGACGCCAACCTGAAGAAATATCGCTCCATCGAGGCTTTCGCCAAAGAACACGGAGTCGATTTCTATCCCGCGGGATCGGGCATCGGCCACCAGATCATGGTGGAACGCGGCTACGTTGTGCCGGGATCGTTCGTCGTAGCCTCCGACTCTCACTCCAATATGTACGGAGCGCTGGGTGCCGTTGGAACGCCCATTGTGCGAACCGACGCAGCTGCCGTGTGGGCTACCGGCGAATTTTGGTGGCAGATTCCGAGGTCCATCCAGGTTGTGTTGGAAGGCAAACTGCGTAGGAGTGTGACCGGCAAGGACGTGATCATTACCCTGTGCGGGCTTTACAACCACGATGAAGCGCTCAACGCAGCGGTTGAGTTCGTGGGCCCGGGCGTGGCCAGTTTGTCGATGGACGCACGATTTTCCATCTCGAACATGAGCACCGAGTGGGGACCATTGGTGGGATGGTTTCCGATCGATAACGTCACCATCGCGTACCTGCGCTGCGTCCACCAGCGCCTGCAGGAGTTCGGCATCGAGCGTTTCACGAAGAAAAATATTGATAAATGGGCTGCAGTTCCGCTACGGCCTGATTCCGATGCTGCCTACGCGGGGCGCATCACGCTTGACCTCGGAGAAGTGACGCCCCATGTTTCCGGACCCGACACGGTGCAGGTGATGCAGTCCCTTGCAGGCGTGGAGAAAAAGAGGGTACCCATCCAGAAGGCCTACCTGATCTCTTGCGCAAACTCACGACTGGAAGACCTGGAAGCCGCAGCCTGGGTCTTGTGCGGCAAGAGAGTTGCGCCGGGGGTGAAGTTGTACCTGGCAGCAGCCAGCACATGGGTGCAGCAAGAAGCCGAGAGACGCGGTATCTGGCAGACGCTGCTCGATGCTGGCGCGAATCCTCTGCCGCCGGGATGCGGGCCGTGCATCGGATTGGGAGTGGGACTGCTGGAAAAGGGTGAAGTTGGAATCTCGGCGACCAATCGCAACTTCAAAGGCCGTATGGGATCGCGTGATGCCCAGTGTTATCTCGCGAGTCCGGAAGTCGTCGCAGCCTCGGCTCTCGCGGGATATATCGCCGGGCCGCATTCATTCGAAGATGTCGCGCCGGTACGCCAATTCACGGAGTTTGCAGGGAATGGAAAGGGCGCGTTGGAAAAGGTAGAGATTCTTCCCGGTTTTCCCGAGCGGGTAACGGGCCGCCTGGTTTTCTTGCCGGAGGACAACCTGAACACGGACGCGATCTACGGAAAGGACTACACCTATCGCGACGACATGACTCCTCAGATGATGGCGGCAGTGGCCATGCAGAACTACGATCCGCAGCTTGCTCTACGCACTCACTTCGGCGATGTTATCGCGAGTGGCTTCAACTTCGGAACCGGATCGAGCCGTGAGCAGGCGGTTACCTGCCTTAAAGCGAAGGGGATTCCGCTCGTGATTGCAGCCAGTTTCTCGCAAACCTACCTGCGCAACGCATACAACAACGGGTTCCTGTGCGTGGAGGTTCCCGAGTTCATCGGGAGACTGCGCGAGCAATTTGCCAAAGAGATCGCCGCGAAGGGGAAAACGATCATTCCGGGTGAAGACCTGGAACTTGATTTCAAGTGCGGCACAATCGCGTGGCGCGGCGAGGAATTTATTTTTCCGCCACTGGGCACTGTGCCGCAGTCGCTGGTGATTGCCGGAGGCGTTGAGAACCTGGTTGCGAAAAGGCTGGGACTGACATAGAAAGGGACAAAGTCATGGCGAAATATACCGTGGTCACGATGCCGGGAGACGGAATTGGCAATCAGGTTCTGCCCGAAGCTCTGCGGCTTCTGAAAGCAGTCGGCTTTGATGCCCAATACATGCACGGCGACATCGGCTGGGAATGCTGGCGCCGAGAAGGCAACGCTCTGCCCGAGCGCACAGTCGAACTGCTGGCGAAACACAAGCTGGGCCTGTTCGGAGCCATCACTTCCAAGCCAAAAAAGGATGCCGAAGCTGAGCTCAAGCCCGAACTCAAAGGGAAGGGTTTCTCCTATTTCAGTCCGATCGTAACTATGCGCCAGCGCTTTCATCTTGACACCTGCATTCGGCCCTGCATCTCGTTTCCCGGCAACCCGCTGAACTTCATTCGCAAGAAGCCCGGTGGTGGATTCGAAGAGCCAACAGTGGACGTGGTTGTCTTCCGGCAGAATACCGAGGGCCTTTATGCCGGAGTCGAGTGGACTAATCCGCCCGAACCGGTCCGCGCTGCCTTGGCCATGCATACCAAATTCAAACCATTTGCCTCCACGCCGGGGCCTGACCTAGCCATTTCCGTGCGCATCATCACGCGCATGGCAGCACGCAAAATCTGCAAGGGCGCTTTCGACTGGGCCAAGAAGTATGGCTACAAGTCAGTAACTATCTGTGAGAAACCGAACGTGCTGCGCGAAACTTCCGGGATGATGGAAGAGGAAGCAAAGGCCGTGGCTCAGGACTATCCGGGAATTGCTCTGCGGTCGACCAACATCGATGCGCAGACGATGTGGCTGACGAAGAATCCAGAAGACTACGGAGTGGTGGTCGCGTCGAACCTGTTTGGTGACGTAATCTCCGACGCGTTCGCTGGCTTAATCGGCGGCTTGGGCTTCGCGGCGTCGGGCAACATCGGAGATGAAGTGGCGGTCTTCGAGCCCACCCATGGGTCGGCACCGAAGTACGCGGACCTGGATCCACCGATTATCAATCCGATTGCCATGTTCCTCTCGGCGGTCATGTTGCTTGAGCACGTGGGGGAAATCGACAAGGCCGGGCGCATCCGGAGCGCCATCGCTACCGTGGTTGCGCAAGGCCAAGTGCGCACCTATGACATGTTGCGAATTCCCGGCGGTGCCAAGGCGATCAGCCTGGGAGCAGCTAGCACGGTTGAGATGACGGATGCAGTTGTAGCAAAGCTGGAACGCAGTTCGATCCCGCCAGAACCCGAGTGGGTAGCGGCTGGTAATGGCCGCCGCGCTCGATGATGAAAGGAATGCTCATGAGTGTCGGGATTGAAACGAACAGCTGGCAGATCGGCGAAGCGGGACATTGCGGCTCGGAGGTTCGCTCGGATGCTCGCGTGAGGATTGAAGCGCGCGACACTGGTGGGATCGCCATCGAACTCGAATCGCGGGTGTTTCCTTACTATGGCGATGCCATCCGCCGTCAAGCCGAAGGGGCACTTGAAGCTCTGGGTGTGGAGCACGCGCGGGTGGAGATCCACGATGAGGGGGCACTGCCATTTGTGCTTGCGGCCCGGATTGAAGCCGCAGCCCGGCGCGCTGGACTTGGCCAGGGCAGGCGCGTGCTTCCGGACCGGGTTACGCTTCCTGAACCGTTTCCGCGCGACCGGATGCGCCGCTCGCGCCTCTATGTCCCCGGCAGCGAGCCAAAGTATTTCATCAATGCCGCCCTGCATGGTGCGGATGCCATCATTCTGGATCTCGAAGACTCCGTCCATCCCAACGAGAAGGACGCGGCGCGATTGCTAGTGCGTAACGCGCTACGTGCAGTCGATTTTCTGCGATGCGAGCGCATGGTGCGGATCAACCAGCTTCCTCTCGGGCTGGAGGACTTGGAGGAGATTGTTCCCGAATCTCCTGATTTGATTCTTATTCCCAAAGTCGAGACATCCGACCAGATACTGCATGCCCATCAAAAGATCGCTGAGATAAAAGGCAACTACGGGATTACTCGCCCGATCTGGCTGATGCCGATACTGGAGTCGGCACTGGGAATCGAGATGGCTTACGACATCGCGACTGCCAACAAAGAGATTGTCGCGCTGACCATCGGGTTGGAAGACTATACGGCGGACTTGGGCGTCGTGAAAACGGCCACGGGTGCCGAGTCGCTCTATGCGCGGCAGCGTGTGGTCAACGCCGCCCACGCCGCTGGGGTGCAGGCCATCGATTCTGTGTTTGGCGATGTTGGTGATCTGGAAGCCTTGCGCGCCTGGGCCTTGAAGTCCCGCGGGCTGGGCTTCGAGGGCATGGGATGCGTTCATCCGCTGCAGATTGCAGTGATTCACCAGGCTTTTGCGCCGACCGCAGCAGAGATTGAGAAAGCACGAAAAATTGTTGCAGCCTATCACGAGGCGCAGAAGAAAGGCTTGGGCGTAGTCAGCCTCGGATCAAAGATGATCGACTCTCCAGTCGTACGGCGCGCCCTGAAGCTGATGGTGCAAGCAGAAGCGATGGGTTTGCTGACATGAATCGGAATAGTGCAGGCGCGAGGTTCCCATGGCCATTCTGGAAAAAACGGAATTAGTTCGCAACGCCGCAGGTCGCCTGGTCCCGGAGATCGCGAACCGTTGTCCGCAGATTCCATACTTGGGTGTCGGCAAATACCAACCGCTGGGAAACAAAGCTGCACCGCCCATCCGAACCGCGGCCGACTATCCCAACAACGGTGACAAACGCGTCGCGGATCTCGAATCCGCACTCCGCAAGTGTGGCCTGCGCGATGGCATGATCATTTCCTCTCACCATCACTTAAGAGATGGCGACCGCGTTGCCTTGATGGCGCTGGAAGGTGCGGCAAAGATTGGGGTCAAAGATCTCGTATGGTTTCCCAGCGCCTCGTTTCCTTCGCAGAAAGGCGCCATCGAACTGATGGACTCCGGCGTGATCGATCATATCGAAGGCAGCATGAACGGGCCCCTGGGCGACTACTGCACGCAGGGAAAAATGCGCGGTATGGGGGTTCTGCGTTCGCACGGCGGCCGCTGGCAGGCAATTCAGGACGGTGAGGTTCACATCGATATTGCCGTGATCGCCGCGCCCACCGCGGACCCCTTCGGAAATTGTGACGCCTCGCACGGCAAGTCAGCGTGCGGCTCTCTCGGTTTTGCTTTGGCGGATTCCGTCTATGCCGATCACGTTATCGCGGTCACCGACAATCTCGTTCCATTCCCCTGCGTTCCCTGGCAGATTCAGGGCAACAACGTTGACTACGTCGTGGCCGTCGACTCCATCGGCGACTCTGCCAAGATCGTCTCCGGGACAACCCAAATCACTCGCTCGCCCGACCGCCTGCGCATCGCCGAACTCATCGCGCTCTTCTTGCGCGATGCCGGCATCATGCGCAACGGCTTCTCGTTCCAGGCGGGGTCGGGGGGAATCGCACTGGCTTTTGTCGGCTACCTTAAGAAGATGATGAAGGATGCGGGCGTGAGGGCGCGATTCGTTCGCGGCGGCTCGACCAAATATTTAGTGGAGCTTCTGGACGAGGGACTCACCGATTACATCCTCGACGGCCAGACGTTCGACCTCAGCGGCGTGCAGTCGATGGCCAACAACCCACGCCACATCGCGACTTCTCCGTTCACTTCGTACAACTATCACGGCAAAGGAAACTTCGCATCGCTAGTGGACGCCGTCGTGCTCGGCGCGACCGAAGTCGATACGGACTTCAACGCCAACGTTGTCACCCACTCGGATGGACGCCTCCTGCACGGCATCGGTGGTTGGCAGAACTGTCTCGCTGCGGGATGCACCATCCTGGCCGTGCCCTCCTTCCGCGACCGCATTCCTGTCATCGTCAATCAGGTGACCACACTTTGCGGGCCCGGAGAGTTGATCGACGTCGTCGTGACCGAGCGCGGCATCGCCATTAATCCACGCCGTCAGGATCTCATGGAGGCGGTCAAGAGCTCGAAGCTTCCCATCCGTCCCCTGCAGGAAATCAAGTCGGAAGTCGAGCGCATTTGCGGAGGCATGCCCCAGCGTCCCAAGCGTAGTGATCGCGCGGTTGCGATGGTCAAATGGGTAGACGGAACCGTGCTCGACAGCGTGTGGCAAGTTATCTGAGGCCCGGTGGCAAGAGCCCAGACTCCGTGACTGCTCGACAGTGACTCAAATCACTGCGCAGAGGCTTGCGCTGGGCTATCGTGAAGAGTACAGGTGACCCCATGCTGGGTCCGTCCGCCATCGAAGGTTTGTTGAGGCTGACTCCGAAAGAACTGCGTGCTAGCCTCGCACAGCTCTTGCCTAAAACTGCTACCACAGATACACAGATCAGTGTCATCGAAATCGCGCTGCGTAGCCCTGTTGGCGAAGCCTTGCGGGAGGCGATGGCAAGATGGATCGTTGACGAAATTGTTCCGGTCAACCGGCTCGTTCCGAACGCTTACGTTAAGTGGCGTCCGCCGGTTCGAGACGCCATGATGTTCGTAGTGATGCATCTTTCGCCCTCGCGCCTCGCTCCCAAACTGCTTGAGCAGATCGAACTTCCCTCGAATACCACGGCCGAAGTGCGCCTACTACGCTTGATCGCAAAGGTTCCCGGCCTGCAAAAGCTGGGTCAAGTCATAGCCCGCAACCGAAATCTCAGTCCGGCTCTGCGGAACGCGCTGGCTCGGCTGGAGAATGGAATTCGCGACGTGCGGCCCGAGGACGTGGTCTCGATCATTCGACACGAGCTGGGACCAAAGGTCGATAAATACTCCGTGGAAATCACACCCAGTATTCTTTCGGAGGCCAGTGTCAGTGCCGTGGTGCGCTTCCGCTGGCGTAACCCCGAGAGCAGACGACGGGAGCGGGGCGTTTTCAAAGTCCTCAAGCCTCATATCCCCGAATACTTCGCGGAAGACATGGATTACTTGCGCGGACTAGCGCAATATTTTGGCGACCGTAAGCATAGTTACGGATTTGCCGGGCAAGTAATCCCGGATACTTTCAAGAAAGTCCGACGATTACTGCGGCACGAAGTCAACTTTGTGCGCGAGCAGAAGACCTTGCTCGAAGCTCGAAATCTGTATCGATCCATGAAAGGCGTTCGCGTGCCGAGGCTTATTCAACCGCTTTGTACATCCAGAATCACTGCGCTCAGTGAGGAGCGGGGAATCAAGGTGACCAATGCGGCGGTGCGCCTGCCCGCTGCCCGTCGGAAGAAAGTTGCCGAGCAACTGATCGAAGCGCTGATCGCAGTTCCGCTTTTGGCAGCGCAGGAAGATGCAATCTTTCATGGTGATCCTCACGCGGGTAATTTACTTTATGACAATCGGTCCGGCGAACTGACGATCATTGATTGGGCGCTAAGAGAACGCTTGAGCCGCGACCAGCGTCGTCATCTCGCGCTCTTATTTCTGATGGTGAGCTTGCGGGACCCGGTGGGCACTTGCAACGAAGTTCTGGCACTCAGTCAGCAGCACATCCGAATCGCGTCAGCCAAGGGACGAGTGGTGGAAGACCTGGTGCGACGTTTCATCGACGAACTACCCGTGGTGCGTCTGCCCAGCGGGGCAGATGCCATGAGATTGCTGGAACGCGCGGCCATAAGTGGAATCAAGTTTCCCGGACCGCTGATTATGTTGTCCAAGGTAATGTTTACGCTGGACGGGATCCTGCAAGATGTTGGCGGCTCTGGCAGCGGCATGGGTTTCACCATCGCCCGCCATGTTGCGCAGCACTGGATAGCGAATCGCAATGAGTTCCGCTCGCCGTTGATGACCAAGGATTGGATTACACTGCAATGCAGCGCATTGCTGTACACCAGCCGTCTGTGGGTACAAAGTGAGCAGGCAATCGTGAACCGATTGCTGCCCGCAGGTGCGACAGCCCCAACCGCGCCGGGCTAAACCAATTGCTGCGGATGCGGATCGTGTTGGGCGGGCTCGTTCCAATTCATCTCTGCCGCGGCAGGAATAAAGCTCATCGCCCGTTCCGCCAGTGCCGTGATGGTCAGGCTGGGATTGACTCCAAGGTTGGCCGAAACCACAGACCCATCACAGATGTACATATTCTTGTAGTTGAACACACGGTGATGAGAATCCACCACACCGCGGCTGGAGGAAACGGCGATCACACAACCTCCGATGCAGTGGGCTGTGCCTGGAACGTTGAAAAGAATTTCCGGAAGCATGCTCATCGCAAATCCTCCGGTAAGCTTCGCAAATTGCCTTGCGAACTCGTTGGCTTTCGGAATGTAGGTGGGCACCTTCTCACCCCGGCTGACGAGAAACTTCCTGAGGGGCCAGAACCACGGGTGCTGCCAGCGCATCTCGATCTCACCCTCGAGTGCCTGCATGCAAAGCAGAATCACAAATTCTCGCGCCCAGCCCAACGGTTGCAAGACCCGTACGGTCTTGAACGGATGCCGGAGCATCGACGCAAGAACATTCTTCACCCACAGCGCAACGCGCCGCGGACCCGGGCGACCATCGGTCAGGATGGTGGTGAGAAACCCCATGGCGTCAGAGCCCTTGGGATAGCGGACGGCTTCGATGTGCGTGTGTTCGTCGATATAGATACCGGAGCCGATGGCGATGCCCCGCGATATGTCGTCGGCGTAACCGGGGGTACGTACTCCGATAAGCGATTCAGAATTGGTCCGCACATGTTTTCCCAGTTGGCTGCTGATTGCAGCCAGAGAACCTTTTTCCTTGAGCTGAAAAAGAAGCTCCATAGTACCCAGCGATGAGGCGGAGAAGACGACGGCGCGGCAGGTGAACCGCTGTGGCTGCCGATGAAGCCACGCCGTGGACTTGACGGTGCACACTTCGTAGCCCATGCTGCCATCACTCGCGCCCTCCAGGGGCTTGACGTTCACCACTTTTGTTTCCGGAAAGATTCGGGCGCCGCGCTTTTCAGCCAAATAAAGGTAGCCGAGGTCCAGCGTATTTTTCGCGCCATAGCGACAACCCATCATGCAGCCGCCGCACGCAATGCAAGTGGTTCGCGCCGGACCCTCTCCGCCGAAATAGGGGTCCGGAAGGGTCTGGCCTGCCGCTTCTCCCTCAACCGGCTGAAAAATGCCTACCTTCGTGCAGTAGAATGTGTGGCCGGAACCCGCAGATTCCGCAGCTTTCTTCAAGAGGCTGTCGGCCGGCCCCAGGATTTTGTTTTCGGTTACACCCAGCATTCGTGACGCGGTCTCATAATGCCGGGGCATTTCCGCCTTCCAGTCGGTCAAGGCTCGCCAGGAACCGGCTTCCCAAACTTTCGCCGGAGGAGGCAGCAACGTACAGGCGTAAGTGATGGACCCTCCACCTACCGCGCAGCCATGGAAGATAGTTGCGTGCTTAAAAAACTGAATATTGAAGAAGCCCCGCAATCCCAGGCTGGGACGCCACAACCAGCGGCGAATCGACCAACTTGTGTGCGGAAGATTATCCGGCGTCCAACGCCGGCCCATTTCCATGACCCCAACTTTGTACCCCTTCTCCACCAGTCGAAGGGCCGAAACACTGCCGCCGAATCCCGAACCGATGACGATAAAGTCGAAATCGAATTGACGATTACTGTGCGCCATGGAGTGTGCCACATACGAGCCAATTGCCCGCTACGCGCACCGGCAGCAGGCACTGTCGAGATCGTGTGGCGGGACGGCTAAGTAAATTGGTGAATTTGGGGCAGGCGTGGCCACGATGGTTCGCAGCCAGTTGTGCGCGTGTTGCCACCAGCCGTAAAAGACACGGCCTCCGCTGCCCTGCGCACCGGAATAGCGAACCATCAGCCGGCTCCAGCCATCGCAGTCGTGTGACGATGGAAACGGATGAACCACCACACAACGGGTGTCGAGCCGAAGCCCTGCGCCCAGTGCCTTAAGCGCGCTCTCTTTCGCGCTCCAAAGTAGAGCCAGGAGCCTGTCGCGGTCAGTTGCCGAGGTGCGCGCAACCAAAGCTTGTTCTTCGAGGGTGAAATAGTCAGCGACAAAGGCGTCGCTCCACGGTTCAGCCACTTCCAGATCACAGCCCATCTCCACTCCCGCCATTGCGACGGTACAAGCTGCCAGACCGGCGCGGTGACTAAGGGAAATTGTGGCCGCGACTGGCCGCTTGCGGAAGAAGACTTCAGGTGCTCCGGAAGATGCAGCGTGTACATCCATTTTCGCGAAAACAAGAGGATGCGCCGGCACATTCAGAAACACAGACAGTGCATGTTTTGCCGTCCAACGTCCCAACCGCCAGTCGTCCCGGCGATTGGGAAAGCGCAATCCCTTCAGGAAGTCCGCTTCGTCTTTGCTCAGCCAATCATTGTCCTCTGGTACATCCTGTTTTGCATGTTCCAACCAGTACACATTCATCTGGTTTGCCTCGGCGAGACTAAGCCACTTTCGATATTTCGTGCTCCGACTTCGCGAACTCGGACCCTTCTATCCTCCTGATACCGCGCTCGACCGCGTGAATGAGATACGGCCGGAGGTTTGCGGGTGGAATGATGTAATTGAGAGCGCCAACGTCAAGAGCGCGCTGAACGCTGTGCACGCGGTCAAACTCGGAGGCCATCTCGCCGAGTTTTTCCGAGTGAACGACCTTGAACAACTCGTCCCACTCGGCGCGCAATTGGACTTTCTTTGCACCTTCAGCTTTGGCCATGGCTTGGGTTAAGGCCTGCAAGCGCGGATCCTTGCGAGCTTTGGCTTCCACCTCACCGGCGAAAACCACAGCGGCCGCCGGAGCGCCGCCGATCACGGAAGCGTAGCTTCCTTCTAATGCCGCCACTTCTATGTTTTCGTTCAGCGCCCGCGAGAAGACAACGTATGCACCTCCGTGATAGCGCGAAATCACGCAAAAGACGATGGGACCTTTGAAATTCACCACGGCCCTACCGATCTCGGCGCCGTACTCGAGTTGTAACCGACGCATCGATTCCGGCGAGCCGTCAAACCCTGACAGGTTCGCCAGGACCACCAACGGTCGATTGTTGCTGGCCGCGTTAATTGCGCGGGCGATTTTCTTGGAGGATTGCGGGAAGAGCGTGCCAGGAGTCCAGTGATCCGGCCCGTCGGCCGGGACAAACCCCAATCGTGGTACTGGTTGAGATTCGATGCCGATCAGACAGACAGGGTAACCACCAAGATGGGCATCCCACACCACCGCGGTTTCTGCTCCGCGCATCCCGGCCCAACGTTCCAGTGGGGCATGATCCTGATCGATAGCCGCCATCATCACTTTGCGAATATCAAAAGATTTTTTCCGGCCAGGGTTGGTTTCGTCGGACATGATATCGCCGATCCTTTCGAAGCCGTCTTCCCCGTAGCCGTTCTTTCCGTGAGGATGAACTCTAACGTCTCGATCACTGGGATCGGAAGTCGCAGCCTGGCGAGGGAAGCGCTCCCCTGGAGCTACATAGGTATGTTCATAGTGACGCAACAACAGATGGCAGGCCTCATCTATGTCTTTCGCCCAATACTGTGCTTGCCCGTTGAGGCCCATGATGCGGTCGTAGCCGCCGATCCCTTGATTGTCTTCAGCCGAAATGGAGCCCGAGAACTCCAGCGCTCGCTTGCCGGTAAGTACCATCGCGGCCTTCGGGGTCATGATCAAAATGCCCCGGGTGTGCATGAGCATGGTGGCCTCGGCGTTCCAGTAGGGTTGTGCTCCAACGTTGATGCCGTTTACCACCAAATTTATTTCGCCACCTCCTTGCGTGAACTCGATCAGGCCCCGCAGGACGCGAGCGACCCAATCCATGTTTTCCACCCCACTCTCCATGGAGATCTTGGCTCCGGCACAGATGGGAAACCATTCCAGGGGAGCGCACAGCTCCTGGGCCAGATTCAAGGCTTCGAGGATGCGACGGCATTCTGGCTCCGCGATGGAACCGAGTTCTTTGCTGGGATCTCCCATCAGCAGGACTCGCGTCATGCCTTCGGGATACTTCGTTGTAAAGTTGCGAATCACACCAACGATGATGTTGGCTTTGTTTTGACCGTAAGGACGATTGACGGGCACCAGCCGGCCTGCCACGTCGAGATCGTGTTCGACAAAATCGCCCCAGGGAAATTCCGCGCGGGTTTGATCCGGACTGGGTGTGAGCATTTTGATGATTTCGTAGGGATAGACGAACCCACGCTGCCGCATGCGTACGACTTTCTGGTCGTATTCTGGCAGCATCCGAATGGGCTGCAGTTTGTCGGCGGGGCGGAAGGTAATCAGCAAACCGCCGCCGCACGGGCTTGAAATGCGAACCACCATTTCCCGCAATTCACCCGTCGCTGGATCGGGAATACGGGCGCGCACCACCACTTGTTCCAACCCAAGACCTTCTGCCGCGGGTGCAAGTTTGTGGACCAGATCGCGCAATTCATCTGGATCGAGGGTGAGCGGGGGCAAAACATTCAGCAAAATCCGATTCCAGTAGAGGCGCTGGTGGTCCAGTCGCCGCGATTGAAATAGCCGGATGCCGGCCAACGCTTCGGTGAACATGCGCTCCAGGTGCGGCAATTGAACGATCCGGCCGCTCTCGTCCCGAACCGGCGTTAAATCGCGAACTTCCGCGCACGCAAACAATCGCTCATCCTTGGGGTTGTCGCGGGCCACGGCGTGCAGTAAATAAACATCTTCGACTGAGGGCAGGCGGTCGATGTTGAAATTATCGAGCCGCCAGAGATGCAGACGTTTCCCCATCATGGGGTGGATTCCGCGGAAGAACTTCTCCTCTTGATAGGTATTCGCGCTGGGCCGATACGTAAAGTGCTGCGTATTCCCAACGTCATGGTTTTGAGCGGGACCGGTAATAGACGTGACAATGCGGCGGATCGGGCGCGGAATTCCGGCCTGATTGATGATCGATCTTACTTCTTGCTGCAAGGCTTCCGGATCGCTCACTCCCGCGGAATGAGAAACGTAAAAATCAATCAGGATGTCATGATCCTCGGGCACACCCGCAATCATCGGAAACAGCGTTTGCACCGCTTCGGAAAGCCGGCAAAGTTCGGCGTGGGTGGCAAAGAGGTGAAGACTCTTTCCTTCATAATCGTACTCCGCCGTAGCACAGCATTGCTTATCGTCCAATGCAACGCAGCGAAAGTTGCTGAGCTTTCGAATTCGATAGTATCGCCAGGTAAGCGCTTCCAGCATCAACCGGCGCATGGCTTGGTCAGCCGTTGCGAAACGGCCGGAAAACAGGCTGACCAATGGCTGCGGACATTCGATCAAGGCGCGGATTCTCTCCGGGCGGTCCTCGGCATCAGGGCGTGCTGCCAGGTAAGCGAGGTGGTTCTCCATCTCCTCGTAAACTTCCCGTCGCACTCGTTCAAACAGGGGTTGGTCAAAGCAGCGATAGCGCAATTCACGGCCCAGGTCGGTGAGCGCAGGGAAAAGCCCATTGGTCAGCGAGATCATTCTGTCGAGGAGAATTCGAAGAGACTCGTCGCCAAGCGAGGATTGCGTCTCAATCTGTCGCAGACGCCGCTCTAGAAGAACCAGAACTGGGGCGATTTGCTGTTCCATGCGGAGATGAGATTTGTAAATCCAGAGCAAACTCAATTCCAGCTCTGGCGAGCGCTCCAGGGTTAGCACGCCGTAGTGAGCCAGCGCACGACGCAGCGCGCTGACGAAGGCCGGCGGCAATTTTTCGCCGCGTGTCTCCAGCATCCGCAAGTAGGAGAATAAATAGGATTCAGCGCTCGGTTCTTCGCCACCGGTACGATGATTGACGTTCGGCTCGTGCTGAAACAGGGAACAAATGTCGGCGAAGATGTTCAGGATCTCATCTTCGCTTTGGGTTATTTCGTCGCTCTGTACGGGACAGATGTGACTCCATTCGGCAAGCAGCTGCGCGGTTTGCTTCGGATCCAGGTCAAAACCCAGCATGAGCTTGCGCAGTTCGTCCAGGCTCTGGCGGCAGTGGGATTCGGTAGTTTCTGTCTTTCCAAGCAAAACGGAGGGCGTGCCGAATACCACTCGATCGGTGGCCACGTTGCTATCGTCACTAGTGGCGGGGTCGATCTGCAGAAGCGGCGCTCCTGTATCCACTTGTACGTTTGGTATGGTCATTACTTGCCGGACTTTTCCGGAAAATGGAGCAACCACTTCCAGTTCCATCTTCATGGCTTCCAGCACCACCAATCGGTCTCCCAGGGCGACCGTGTCTCCGGGTTTCACCAGAATGGAAACCAGCACCGCCGGCGCCGGTGCGCGCACCACTCCCCCGTCACCGCGATCAACCCGGTGTGATACGCCGTCAACTTCAATCTGATAACTTGATCCCTCGACAACAGACACGATGCGAAAGCGCCGCCCGAAAACCATGAGCCGGCACTCGAACGGACCCAAGCGCTCAACCTGGGCATCGATGCGACTCCCATTCACCTCCACTCGGTATTCTCCGGGGCCGAGGCGATAAACCTTGGGCAAGTAGTGGTGGCCTCGGTACCGTAGTTCCGCTGTCCGGCCTATCTCGCTTCTTACTTGCGGCCGCCCTCGCACTGCCGACGCATAAAACTGCGTCTGTTCCACCGCTAACTGCGCATCGTAGGCCTCGATTGCGGCCTGAACCAAAGCCACGTCAGCGTAACTTCTAGAGATGTGCTCGCCGGTTGCTGCCAGGTGATCGAGCCATCCATTGTGGGCTTCTGCACGCTGCACCTCGGGACGGCTCAGCAACTCCAGCAAAAACGCTTTGTTGCTGGTTCCGCCCTTGATGACGACAACACTCTCGCGTAGCGCCCGTTGCAACCGCGAAAGAGCTTCTTTGCGGCTCTGCCCGTAGGCAATGATCTTGGCGATCATCGAGTCGAAGTCTGATGAGATGGCGTCGCCTTCCGCTACGCCGGTATCGACGCGCACGCCCGGCCCGGTCAGAATCCTGAACCGTTCAATCGCGCCCGGAGCGGGAGCAAAGCGGTTTTCCGGATCCTCTGCATTTAGCCGTACTTCAATGGCGTGACCCGTTGTCCGTGGAGGCTCGCCTTCCAGTCGGCCACCACGTGCAACGTGAATCTGAAGTTTCACCAGATCGAGCCCCGTTGTGCATTCGGTCACTGGATGTTCAACCTGCAATCGAGTATTCATCTCCATGAACGAGAAGCGATTGATCTCTGGTTGATAAAGGAATTCGACTGTGCCAGCGTTGTGATAGCTGGTTGCCTGACTAAAGAGTATCGCCGCCGCCCGCAGCGCTTGGTCTTGCTCTGGCGAAAGAGCCGGCGAGGGTGCTTCTTCCAGAACTTTCTGGTGGCGCCGCTGGATGCTGCAGTCGCGCACGCCGGCAGCCCATGTTGTTCCATAATGGTCGGCGATAATTTGGACCTCGACGTGGCGCGGGCAGTGCAACAGTTGTTCCATAAAAACGGTCGAGTCTCCGAAGGCTTTGAACGCCTCGGCCCGCGCGCTGGCAAAGGCTGGCGAGAGTTGGGCGGTTGAACGCACCAGGCGAATCCCGTGGCCACCCCCTCCGGCTGTGGCCTTAATAAGGAGCGGATAGCCTAGGCGCTCGGCATGACCGCGCGCTTCAGCGAGCGTTTCCACCGACCCGCCGCTCCACGGCACTACCGTTATCCGCGCCTCCTCGGCCAATCGTTTGGAGGCGATCTTGTCGCCTACACGGCGCATCACATCGCCATCCGGTCCGATGAAGACGATGCCTAACTGGTGACAAAGGTCGGCGAATGCGGCGTGTTCAGCCACAAAGCCCCATCCCGGCCATACTGCGTCCGCGCTCGCCTCCGCCAGCGCGCGTTCGAGCCGGCTATAGTCGACGTAACTGCTCTTGGTCTGTTTGGTGTTGGGGTCAAGAACCTGCGCGGGACCGAGACACACTGCCTCGTCGGCTTCCCGCACAAACATGCTATGGCGGTCAGGCTCGGTGAAAAGTGCGATCGTAAGCAACGATGTGCCGTACTGTTGATTGAAATCGCGGGCCGCGTGGATAAAACGCATGGCGGCTTCGCCGCGGTTCACAATGGCTACGCGTTGAAATTCGTGGTTCATAAGTCCTCCGATCAGCAGATCGTCAGGACAAAATTGTCAGGGACAACTTGGTCATCTGTTATCTCTCATACGGCGACGGCTTCCAGTGCCATCGCGGCTTGCAGTACCTTCAACGGTTCGGCATCCACGGCACCGGGAAATGCTGCCGTGCGGTAGCCGCTGAGTTGCAGGTACCGGTTTCCTTTCGCGTCTACAACCTCCGCATCGAAGCTGCCGCGAACATGATCGGGAGTCACGATGGCGTACCAGCGGGTGTCATCGGATTCTGCGGTTGGTAGAAATAATGAGACGCGGTCAATGTGTAAGGGCAGACCCATGCGGCCCTGCACACCCATCTCCCAAACTCCGGCGGTTTGGAAGCAAAGCTCAATCAGACGCGGATCCAATGCCGTCGGTAGCTCGCACGGCAGATGATTCGCGGGCAAGCCTCTGGCTAGCAGTCCGATCACTCGATGTCCGTCCCACCACGCCCGCTCCACAACCTGGTAGGCGGGTCCGTGGAAGTAGAGGCGATAGATGTCTGCCGCTTCGATGATGTGTCCTTGGGGTAGCCCCATCCCCGGCACGACCACCGCTTTGGGCGTTTGTCTTGTGAGCCGCTCTTGAGCCAGTCGAACCTGAGCACTGAAGTGCGTTGTCACCTGAGGCTCGGCCTGGTTTGGGAGCGACCGGCTGCCGATCAAGCGGCAGTCGGCGAGCACGTTGTCGCGCTGAGGATGGATGGCCGCAGCAATCGTCAGGGTGCGCGGTTGGTTCCGGTAGAACTTAAAGGGCGATAGGAAGTTCACGTCTTCGAGCCCCGCGACACGCCAATCGGGGAGCAGGCACAGCGCAGCTTCGGCAAACGCCTCGATGCCCATGACCCCGGGCAGCACCGGTGTACCGTCAATTTGATGATCGTGCAGAAAGGGCTGAATGGCAGGGTCAAGGGTCGTTTCAATGGTGACTTCGCTCGGCAGGGCGACGGTTGCCAGCTTGCCGATCATCGGTCCCCGTTCCGGCAGGCTCTTCGAGGCTTCAAAGGCAGATACATCCAACCCTCCAGTGACATCCCACTCCTTTACTAGAATGCCAAGACGCTGACCGATCACGATTTCGCCACGGGTCCCTCCCACGGTCAGTTCGCGGCGAATCAACGGAATCCCCGCTTCCGGCGGCAGCATATCGATCCCGGCCAGTTCCATCATCTTAGGAATGGAACCGCGGGTCGCCATGCCGATGCCGCCCCACGCCGTCCAGTCGATGACGATGCCGCGTGTCGCCGGCCGAGCAGTGCGGAAGCTCGACGTGATCTTGCACAACAAATCGTTGGCCGCGCTGTAATCGGTTTGCCCGGCGTTGCCAAAGCGCCCAGCGATCGAACTGAATGCGACCGTGGCCCCCAGCGGCATGTCGCCGATGGCGCGAAGAAGATTGAACCAGCCATCACTTTTGACGTCGAACACCAGATCAAATTCGCGCGGGTCTTTGTCCGGCAGAAAGTGGCTGCGCTCCGTGCCGGCGGCGTGCAGCAGCACGTCGATGCGCCCGCTGCGCTCGCGCACTTGTTTGATAACTCTTGTGACGGCTTCTGCGTCGGTGAGGTTCACGCTGAAGTAATGCGCTGTACCGCCGGCGGCTCGCACGGCCAGGATGGCACTGCTAGCCGCTTGCGCTCTCTCCAGGGCGGCCAGCTCCTTTTCTACAAGCCCCGGCGTAGCGCGCTCGCCCCGTGCCTGGATGCGCGCGAACAGATCGCGCTTGAGGCCATCCTTGTCGGTCACGAAGCGCTTGAGATCGGGATTCTCCGGATCAGGCTCGGGTACCAGATCGAGCAGGTAGAACGTGCCTCCGGAGGCCTTCGCCAAATCTGCGGTGATGGCCGAAACGATGCTTCCGGCTGCACCGGTGACTACAAAGATGGTATTGCTGTCCAAGATCAGACCAGGCTTGCCATCGGCGGCGAGCTGTTCTTGCAGGCCAATCGTCCAGCGCAGGCCTTCTTTATACCCGATTTCGACTGCGCCGGGATCGCGCAGGGTCTCCTCGATCAGGAGGTCTGCGATTTCTGAAGGCTTGCGTTCAGTCTCAAAGTCGACTGCTTTGACCAGTGCGTCCGACCGTTCCCGGTTGTACGTTTTGGTGAAACCCACGACCGCGCCGCCTAACGGCGATGTCGCGCCCGCCTCATCGTAGCCATGCTGTCCTCCCAGCCGCGTCGCCGACACAAGAAAAGTGCCAGACGCCGCAACCTGCTCGTACAGAACGCGCATGGTGGCGTACAGCGACTTGACCCGCACCCGCAGGGCCTCATGCCAGCCGGCGAGGTCCATGCCAGTCAGGTTTCCTTCGTTGTCGAGCGCAGGTAGCCAGTACACGCCGTGTACGGGGCCAGCAGCCAGCCAACTCTTGAGAAGCGTGGCGAGTGTGTCCGTATCCGGTGCATCCTTGACGCGGAGAACCTCCACGCCCATCGTCTTCAGCCGTTGCGCCAGTGCGTCTCCGACTCCAGACTTGTCCGTCATGATCACCACGCGGCGGCCCGACCCGAGCCTCACAGCGGTTGGCTTGCAAAGGGCAAGCGGCGGGCGCAGGTTGGGAACAGGTACGCGGCGCGGAACAAGATTGGCGGCATCGAAACTGGCTGGGAGCGGACGTGCAGCATTCGGCTTAGAACCACCGGACGGGGGCACTGCCGGTCCTTTCTGCGCCGGTTCTTGTTTCCCCGGCGCGGCGGAAGAGTTTGCAGCGGGAGCTTCAACCAAGCCGGGCTGCCGGTCGTGAGCAAACTTGATCACGTGAGCCAAGGTTGGGAATTCGCGAAGCTTGAGATTCTCATCGCGCGGAATGTTGTACGCCGCTCGCACGGCCGCGAACATCTCCGCCTGTTTCACGGTATCGATGCCGAGGTCAGCTTCCAGATCGAGATCCAGGTCCAACATGTCTTTGGGATAACCCGATTTCTCGGCGACAATCTCGAGCACCTTCTCTTTGATCGCATCGTCCGTTGCTGCTTGGGCAGGAGCGGGCGGCGGTGCGGGCACAGTTGGCTCACTGACGCTTGGTGCGGATGGAGCCGCAGGCATTCCGGCCAAATCTGGACGTTTTTCATATACGAAACGGATAACCTGAGCCAAGGTTGGGTAATCGCGCAGTTTGCGGTTTTCGTCGACCGGAATGTTGTACGCGGCTCGGATTGCGGCAAACATTTCCGCCTGCTTCACGGTGTCGACGCCGAGATCGGCCTCGAGGTCCAGATCCAGGTCCAGCATTTCGATGGGATAGCCTGTCTTCTCTACTGCCAAAGCGAGGATGCGGTCCTTCACGGAATCGGCGGGGACGGTTTGGGTTACCGCGGGCGCAGGTTTCTCAGAGACCACCCCGGGTGCCGATGTCGCAGCCTTGACCTCCTCTTTCGCTTGCGTTGCGCCTGCAGCCAAGTCGGGGCGCTTCTCAAACACGAAACGGATGACGTGAGCCAAGGTTGGGTAATCGCGCAGCTTGCGGTTCTCATCGCGGGGAATGTCGTAAGCGGCTCGGATTGTGGTAAACATTTCCGCCTGCTTCACGGTGTCGACGCCAAGATCAGCCTCGAGATCAAGGTCCAGATCCAGCATCTCGAGGGGATAGCCTGTCTTCTCCACGGCCAACGCGAGGATGCGGTCCTTCACAGAATCGGCAGCGACGGTTTGCGTTGCCGCGGTTGCAGGTTTCTCAGCGACCACAGTGGGCGCCGTTGTCGCAACCTTCACTTCTTCGTTTGCTGGGCTTGGGCCTGCGGTCAGGTCCGGACGCTTCTCAAACACGAAACGGATGACGTGCGCCAACGTCGGGTAATCGCGCAGCTTGCGGTTTTCGTCACGCGGAATGCTGTAGATTTCGCGGATGGCAGCAAACATTTCTGCTTGTTTCACGGTGTCGACGCCGAGATCCGCCTCGAGATCAAGATCCAAGTCCAACATGTCTCTTGGGTAGCCGGTTTTCTCCACTGCCAGAGCTAGAATGCGATCTCTCACAGAATCGACGGCGACGCCTTTCGCAGGAACTACCGCCGCAGGAACTGCTGCGGATGCGGGCGTCAGGATAGCTTTGCTTTCTTCTTTGGCCACTGGCGCCGCAGGAGACGGAGCCGAGGCCACGGCCATGCCCTTCAAGTCGGGGCGCTTGTCATATACGAAACGAATCACGTGCGCCAAGGTTGGGTAATCGCGCAGCTTGCGATTCTCGTCGCGCGCAATGTTGTAAGTTTCGCGAATGCTGGCAAAGACCTCTGCCTGCTTCACGGTGTCTACGCCCAGGTCGGCTTCCAGATCGAGATCCAGATCGAGCATGTCAACTGGATAGCCTGTCTTCTCAGCAACCAGCGCCAGCACTTTCTCTTTCACGGGATCGCCAGTCGCCGCGGGTTTAGGCGGCGCGGAAGCCTCGGCGGCAGCGACTTTGACTTCCGCCTTCGTTGCGGCGACTTGAACTTTGGGTCCGGGTTCGGCGGCCGCCTTCAACGGCGGTTGCGCCGATCTGGCATCCGGGACTCGCGTGAGCTGAGGTTGCTGGGGCGCGGGGGCCGCCACCGGGGCTGCTCGGAGTTCGTCAGCAACGTCGGCGACCCGCGCGGCTAACCCTTGATCCCGCACGCGCAGTGTGCGATGGACTACTTCCAGATCGGCCGCTGGACGGCCCGCAATTCCACTTAGCCAAGCCCTCCAGACAGTCGCGTCGGCGATGCGATACGTGTAGCCGAGAGCGTTCGGGCTGCGACGGGCGCCGTCTCTGGTCTTTACCCAACGCAGCAGCATCATGCTGATCTGCGAGCCGAACCCCGCTCCCAGATGTAAGGCGTACTCGACGGGGTGGGCGCCGCCCTTGGACAGGTTCAACGGTCCGAGTTCCGGATCAACTTCCTTGAAGTTGGCGACCGGAGGCACGCAACCCGTTTCTAGAGCCTTGACCGCAACCACATCTTCAATGCCCGTGGCCATGGCGTGGCCGGTGAAGCCCTTGGTGTTGGCGATCACGATGCGATCCGCGACATCGCCGAAGATTCGGCGAAGAGCCTTGATTTCGGCGGAAGCGCTGCCGCCGCGCGCCGGGGTATACGTTTCGTGGGAGACGAAGACCGTCTGGGGCGCTATCTCGCGACGTGCAATGCCGCTACCGGCTTCGGCTTTGGCAACCAGGGATTCCATCACCTGGCCGATGTGCTGCACGTCGAGACGAGTGCCGTGGAAAGCACTGTTGGCCGTCACGGTAGACAAGACTTCGCAGATGGGCTGTATTCCTCGTTCACGCGCGGCGGCGGCGCTCTCCACCACCAGCGCTGCGGCGCCCATGCCGATAATCATGCCGTGCCGCCGGCGATCGAAGGGGATGGCGGCGTCTGCGACTGCTTCGTCGGTGGCTGCTGCTCCTGTGGCCAGGAAGCCCGCACCCATCCATTCCATCAAATGATCGGAGGTGACATCGTCGGCTGAGATCACGATCACGCGGCTGCAACGCCCGGCGTGGATCCAATCCTGGGCCAGCGATATCGCCTGTGTCGTGCTTGCGCAGGCCGCGTTCACTTGAGTGTTGGGACCACGGGCACCGATGAATTCGGCGAATTGAGAATGTCCCATGGATAAGACTCGCAACAAAAAACGCCGGTTGAAAACATAAGGCTCTTGGTCAATCGCAGCGCGCAGTTCCTCGATGCGCCGCTTTAGCTCCCCGGTCAGGGGGGAATGACCGTTCCCCTCTACCGTGTGGGCGAGCAGACTTTCGAGCCCTGCCAATTGTTCGCGGCGTCCGTGGTCTGCGTAATAACGCGCCATCTCGTCGGCGAAAGAATCCAACCCAGGAAAGGCGGATGCAAAGATCACCCCAGTATTGTCGCGCAAGGAGTCCGGCAATCCCCAGCGCTCAGGTAACTGCGTGCCCTTGGTCGTGGTTTTATAGCGCATCACCAGCGGGATGCCGGCGTCGCGCAAGGCATCAATGCCTGCGGCGATCGCGAGTTGAGTGACCCGATCCAGGGCGCCCACGCGTTCGGCGGAAATCCCAAATTCATTTTCCAGATCGAAAGCGCCTCCCCGACCCGCCAGCTTGATGACGTCCGCTACATCGGTGAGGGTTTCAAACCTGGGTTCGCCGTTCTCGCTCTTCACCAGGCGCGTGATGTGTTTGTCGAGCATGGCGCTGCGGAAGGGCTTGGGGATCGAGTCGATAAACTGATCGCCATGCAGAATGCGGCCAATGTTGGCATCGTCGAAAATGTGCTCGGTTCCGGGAAGGCCTAACGCCGCTCCGGTGATGACAACCGGATCAGAGGCAGAGCGCCCATTCTTGCCGCGGTAGATTTCGTAGCCGCGATCGAGAACATCGGCAAACAAACGGCCGAGTTCTTTATAGCGATCGCCGTTCGACGGTGCGGCTTGTGCGGAGGAACTTGATGCGGGTGGAGCGCCCGTCGCGGTCCCTGCCACAGCGATTGGTGTCGACAGTTCCACGGGTGAGGCACCAGCCATCGCCGTGGGCTCGCGCAACGCTTCCGCAGTCCCGCGTCCCAGTCCGGTAGCATAAAGACCGCACAGCGCCTGGTTGAAGGCAACGATGTCGCCGACCTTCGGATGATTGGTAAACAACGAAACCACATCGCCATCGCCGCCGAGCACATCCTCGGCAAATCCTTGCAGTGCCTTCTTCGGCCCGACTTCAACAAACACGCGGGCGCCGGCATCGTACAGAGTGCGCAACCCCTTCACAAACTGGACGGGCGAGGCGACCTGCCGCGTGAGTATGTCCAGCATCTGCGGCACGACGTCAGGCCCTGCGGGATAAAATTCGCCGGTCGTGTTGGCAACGATCGGCAGACGCGGAGATTCAAGATGCAGACGTTCCAGCACTCGCCGCAACGGCTCGCTCGCTCCCGCCACAATCGATGTGTGGAAAGCGTGGCTGACCGGGAGCGGGGCTACGTCATAGCCAGCTTTTTGGAATGCTTCCATCGCTTGCTCAACTGCGTGGCTCGCGCCGCCAATCACTCCCTGGCGGTTACTGTTGACGTTGGCGATCACGACATAGCCGTCGATGGTTTTCAGAATTCGCTCGATCTCTTCCAGCGGTGCAAACACCGCGGCCATGCGGCCGTTATCTTTGGTCGCTACCTGGGTCATTCCGTGGCCGCGAGCGCTGACGGCTTCCAGCGAGTCCGGGAAGGGTAAAGCTCCGGCAGCAACCAGCGCGCCGTATTCGCCCAGACTGTGTCCCATCGTAAAGTTGGGCTCGATGCCGTAGGCGGCTAGGAGCCGGGTCAGAGCGAGGTCGATCGTCAGCACGGTGGGTTGAGTAATCTCGGTTTGGCGGAGATCCTCTTCCGCCTTAGCGACGGCCTCAGCGTCGGCGTTGTCAACGAAGATGAAGTTGCTAAGCGGCTTGCCGAGCAAGGGCGTCATCACGCGATCGGCTTCGGCAAAGGTTTCGGCCACGATCGGTTCCGTCGCCCGGAGCTGCGCGAGCATGTTCACGTACTGCGAGCCTTGACCCGTATACAGGAACGCCACTTTGGGAGCCGGACCGTGACCGCGGAAGATGCCTTGCGCGCGCAGGGCTTTCCACATGGCCGGTTGATTAGCCGCCAGCGCCTGCAGCGCGTTGCCAGCTTTGTCCGCAAGTTCTGTGGCGTTGGCGTAGTCGATTGCCAGGCGCTCGGGCGCGCGCAGGTCTGATTCCGCCGGAGCAGTGATCGCCGGCGCCCGGCCGGCTTTAGCGGCTATCTCCACCGCGCACAAACGCTCAATGAGCGCAGCTTCAGACGCCGCGCCGATGACCAGTGCGCCCCGCAACGGAGCTTGAAAAGAAGAAGTAGAAGTGCGGGCAACATCTTGCGCATTCATAATGGACTCTTTCACTTGCGACGGAATCTCGCTGACCGCCACCGACCGTTTGCCGTTTCCGTTGAGCCGATGGGGAATGTATTCTTCGAGCACAGCGTGGAAATTGGTGCCGCCAAAACCAAAGGCGCTGAGACCAGCACGGCGCACACCATCTGCCGGCATCGTCCATGGTTTCAGTTCGGTATTTACGTAGAGCGGAGAGTGGGCAAAGTCGATGTTGGGATTTAGGTGTTCGCAATGCACACTCGGGGGCAGCACTTTGTCTCGAAGCGCCAAGGCGACTTTCAGCAGTCCGGCGGCACCGGCGGCTCCTTTGAGGTGCCCGAAGTTCGATTTGACTGAACCAAGCGCCACGGAGTGCGCGGGAAGTTGAGCACTGCTGAGCACATCAATCATGCTTTGCACTTCGACGACGTCGCCCACGGCGGTGGAGGTGCCGTGGCCCTCGATCAAGGTCACAGTAGCGGGCGATAAGCCTGCATTCTGCCAGGCGCGCTCGATGGCAAATTTTTGGCCGATCGGGTTGGGGGCCGTGATCCCCTTTCCCTTGCCATCGCTCGATCCCCCGATGCCACGCAGCACGGCGTAGATCTTGTCCCCTTCGCGCTCGGCATCGGCCAGACGCTTGAGCAGAAAGATCGCCGCGCCTTCACCCATGACGAAGCCGTCCGCTCCTTCCGCGTAAGGACGAGTACCGGTCGCCGAGAGCGCGCCGATCTTGCAGAACTTGACGAAGCTCGAGACGCCCATGTTGCGGTCAAGGCCGCCGCTGACGGCGACGTCGAAATCGTTTTGTATCAGTCCTTCGGCCGCGGAGTTGAGCGCTGCCATCGCCGATGCGCAGGCGGCGTCACAAATGTAGTTGGGCCCGTGAAAGTTGAAAACGTTGGCAATGCGGCCGGCAATGCAGTTGGACAATTCGCCCGGCATGCTGTCTTCCGTAATTTCAGGAAGGAGCTTCCCCACTCGGTCGTGGAATTGATTGTTAATGTCGCGGCGTAGCGCTTCCGGCAACGCGGCGAAACTGGCAGATTCTGAGAGTTCGCGTGCGAATTCCGGAAAGAGCACGCGCGCCACGGTGAAATACTGTTTTTCGCCCCCTATGGCATTGCCCAGGATCACGGCCGTGCGATCGTTGTCCAGCGGCCGCTTGGGATAGCCGTAGTCTTCCAGCGCTTCGCGAGTGCAGGCGATGGCCCATTTTTGCGATTCATCCATGGCATCGACGACGCGCGGCGGGATTGGCAAACGCCACTTGATCGGATCCCATACATGCTCACGCACCCAGCCCCCGATCTTTGAGTAAGTCTTGTCCGGGGCGCTGTGATCGGGATCGTAGTAAAGCTCGGGATCCCAGCGATTCTGGACCTCGCTGATGCTGTAGCGGCCGTCCTTCACGTTTTTCCAAAAAGCCGCTGCATTCGGAGCATCCGGTAAAACGGCTCCAACTCCCACGATGGCGATGGCTCGATCAGAAGTGTTTTCCATGACGAGACTCCTGCTAATAAGTCTTCAAAAGGCTACGCGGCCAGTTCCGTGCGCTTGACCGCGCGTCCGTACAGTACGTCTGCTATGTAATCCAGGTCCGAAATCAAGCCCGATTGCGCGCGATGAATGGCGGGTAATCCCAAGCTCGTTTCAAACCCGGGGATATCGAACTCGCTTACGCCTCCGGCGCCGATCACCCAGCGCAAACCCTCTTCGGCCACCTTGAGCGAGGCATCACGGGCAAAGACCCGGCTGATCGCTGCCAGCGCGGTCGCGTCGAAGCGCCGGTTCGCTTTTTCGTTCAACTTGTTTTCGCTCAAAAGTGCGGCGCGACGGGACAGACTCCCGGCGCACTCGGCATAAGCGACCAACTCGCCCAGGCGCAGGAGAATATGTTGATAGCGAGTCAGGCGCGCCACCCGCGCTTTCTCCATAACCTCGGCCAATGCGTGAAATGCTAGTGCCGCTGTATCGGCGCCCACGTTCGGATGGCGGTTGTGCAAAGCCTCGAATTCTCGCGCTTGCACGTGATAGTGCTGCCCGCGCGTTTTGAGGTGAGACTGCCAACGGTCGCGGCTGATGGTCATCTCCATGATCTCGGAGGTGCCCTCGTAAATCGTGGTGATGCGGACGTCGCGGCTGATTTTTTCCACCATGTATTCATGCGTGTAGCCGTAGCCACCGAGCGCCTGGATGCTGGCTTCGGCAGCGGCATTGCCGGCCTCGGTTGCCATGTACTTGGCGATGGCGCCCTCGGTGTTCAAGCTGCCTTCAGTGCCGGCGTCGATGCGCTCGGCGGTTTCTTCGATATAAGCGCGGGCTGCTTCCAGTCGTGCCACGTTGGGCACGATCAGCTTGTGGGTGTATGCCTGCTTTTCTGAAAGCGGCGCCCCGGCTTGAATACGTTTGACGGAATAGGGAATTGCCCGGTCGAGCGCCGCCCATCCGCCTCCAAGGCCAAACGCGGCGACCATCAAGCGCGTATAACCAAACACGGCCTGCGCCTGATTGAGACCCTGACCTTCGACTCCCCCGACCAGCCGGTCGTCGCCGACATATACGTTGTCTAACGCCAACGCCGCCGTGTTGCTGAGCCGGATACCATGCTTATCTTCCGGTTTGTCGTGGGTGAAACCTTTGGCGTCTTTCTCCACGATGAACCAGCTCGGGCCGCTGGGCGTGTTGGCCAACACCGTGTAGGCATCTGCGATTCCGCCGTTGCTGATCCATTGTTTCGCGCCGTTGATCTTGTAACCGACGACGCGGCCATTCTCGCGAACCGGGTCCGCCGTGGTACGAAGCGCTCCCAGATCGCTGCCGGCTTCCGGCTCCGTCGCGCCGTAGGCGAACAACAATCCCTCTTCCGCGATGCGCGTCAGCCAGATCTTTTTTTGTTCTGGAGTGGCGCCGACCGTGATCGGATCGCTGCCCAGAAATGTGGCCAACACCGCTGTTGCGACGCCTAAATCGATGCGCGCCATCTCTTCACAGACGCAGTACACGTCGAAGGTTCCGCCTCCCATGCCTCCGAACTCTTCTGGAATGAACAGGAGTTGAATGCCCAGCTTGTCCGGGCTGCACATGTGGCGGACGATTTCAAGCGGACATTCGTCGCGCTCATCAAGTTCCCGGAGCACCTCGTCTGGCAGCCGTTTCTTGGCAAAGTCCTTGAGCGACTTCAAACTCAATTTCAATGTTTTGGCGGTGATCATGTTCAGTTCCTCACTTTGCTGCGAGGCTTCGCATTTCCCGGACTTTGTTGGTTAGTTCGGGCAAAAACTCCAGGATGTCATCGACAATTCCTACGTCCGCCACCTGAAAGATCGGCGCTTTGGGATTCTTGTTGATGGCAATCAGGAACGGACTGCCTTTAATGCCGGCCAGATGCTGGAAAGCTCCACTGATGCCGCACGCCAGATAGACCTTGGGCTTGACGGTTTTGCCGGACGAGCCCACCTGACGTGACTTCTCCATCCACTTAGCGTCGACAACGGGTCTTGAGCAGCTCACGGCGGCGCCGAGGGCGTCAGCCAGTTCCTCAGCAATGGCCACGTTGTCTTTTTCCTGAATGCCGCGGCCGATGGACACCAGAACGTTGTGTTTGGTGATATCGACATCGCCCGCTTCGGCGACCATCGTCTCCAGATAACGTCGGCCCGCCAGCAGAGCGCCGATATCCGCTGATCGGTCAACGATTAGGCTTTTTCCTGAAGCAATCTTGCCTGCCTTGAATGCGCCCGGACGCACCGTGACCACCGCGCCTGATGAAATGTCGCAATGAACATGAGCGTTGACCTGCCCACCAAATTCCTGCCGGTCTAGTTTGAGGCCCGCGCCTTCAATCCCAGCGATGTCTACAGCGTCGGAGACAAAAGCGGAATTCAGCTTGATGGAAAGACCGGGCGCCAGATCGATGCCAAAATGATCGTGGACGACCAACACGATGCTGTTGCTGGGCAAGACTTTCAGTAGAGCTTTCCGCACCAGTTCCGCATTGGGGTAAGCCAGAGATTTATTCGCGATTTTCCAGATCTCAGGGTAAGAAGCGCCGAGCGTATCGCACGCGGAATCGAGATCCGCGCCCCAACCGGTCAGAATGGCGGTAGGCGAAGCAGTGGGATCGATCTTGCGCGCGGCAGCCGCCAACTCGAACGCGGAATCGTCGGCCACACCATTTTTGTGCACGATGTAAGCAAAGATGCGAGCCATTATTTCAACCCTCCTTTGGCTGCCACCAACTCCAGGACTTTGTCGATGTTCTCTTCCCGGGTGCCGTGCAGAATCTCGGCTCCCTTGCCCAGTGCGGGGATGAAGTAGTCCACACGCTTCACATTCGCAGCGCTTGCCCCTACGGCACTGGGGTCAATTCCGAGCTTGGCCGCGTCGAAATCGGGGATGGGCACAGATGCCACTTGCCGAATGCCTCGCATGCCGACATAGCGCGGTTCGTTGATGCCGGTCTGAATCGAGAGCACGCAGGGCAGATCAATCTCATTCATTTCCCGGTTGCCGCCTTCAATTTCCCGGCTGACCTTTAGCTTCTTGCCGTCCAGGACTTCAATGGAATTGACCAGAGAGGCGAACGGATAATCGAGTAGCGCGGCCAGCATTCCGCCGACTTGAGCGCCCCCGTCCTCGGCCTGCACTCCGGTCAGAATGAGTTCGTAGTTTCCCTTCTGCACGAACTCTTTCAGAATGGTGGCAATGCCCCGCCCATCCGACCCGGAGAAGGCATCGTCAGTAATCAGAATTCCATGGTTCGCACCCATGGCCATCTCCCGGCGCAGAACCTCTTCATCGTCTGCAGCGCCAACGGTGGCAACGGTCACGCTTCCTCCGACGCGGGCGACAATCTGGAGGGCCTCTTCGACCGCATAGTTGTCTGGTTCGTTGATCGAGTAGACCAACTCATCGCGTTCGATATCGTCTCCCGCGCTGTTGAGTTCGATCTCGTTTTCCGAGGTGTCGGGTACTCTTCTTACGCAAACTAGAATCTCCACATTCACCTCCAAACCTTTCACGCCACCGTGTGACTTTCGCGGGCGATTTGTTGATCCACTAGTTCCGCCAGATCGATAGCGGTCATCTTTCCTTCCAGACCCGCCACTTTTATCGCGTCCTCAATATTCGTCATGCAGAATGGACAAGCCGTGACAATCACATTGGCCCCGGCTTCCGCCGCCATCTGCACCCTCTTCACTCCCATGCGCTGATCTTCTTTGGGCTCGTAGAACAGCATCAGCCCGCCGCCCCCGCAGCAGAACGAGCGGTCGCGGGTCCGGCTCATTTCGACTCGCTTCAAACCGGGGATCGCATCCAGCACTTCACGAGGATCGTCGTAAATCTGGTTATGCCGCCCCAGATAGCAAGGATCGTGGTAGGCGTACACGTCATTGTCGCTTTCTACGGGATTGAACTTGATCTTGCCGGTCTTCACCTCGCGCGCGATCACCTGGGTGATGTGCTCCACCGGCGGCACATTCTTATCCTTGTAGTCGTGTCTTAGCGCGTTGTAGGCGTGTGGGTCAGCCGTGACGATTCTCTGTACACCGGAGGCCTTGATGGCATCCACATTGTGGTCGCGCAAAGCGATGAAAAGAGTCTCTTCGCCGAACCGGCGGACTTCGTGACCGCTATCTTTCTCCGCGGCGCCCAGAATTCCGAAATTCACTCCGACGTGGTCGAGAATCCTGGCCGTTGCCCGCGCGATCGCCTGCATCCGGTCGTCGTAGGAGGTGATGCTGTCGACAAAATACAAGGTATCCGCGGCGTTGTTCTTATCAAGAGTTTTGCAAGAGCAGGTTTGCTGGAACTCCTTTGCGTTGGCCCAGTCGGCCTTCCTCTTCTCCATCTTGCCGTATGGATTTCCGCGGCTCTCCAGCGCCTTCAGTGGCTTCTGCAGGGACTGGGGCACATTCCCTTCATCGACCATGCCCCTCCGCAAGTCGACGATCTTGTCGATGTATTCCACCAGCAGCGGGCACTCTTCTTCGCAAGCGCCGCACGTCGTGCACGACCAGATTTCATCGTCGGAGTAGATGCTTCCGATCAACGGTGTTCCATTGTCCGCGCGTCCGAGAACCGGATAATGCTGGAAGGCGTAGTCTCTTGCCTTGATGGTGATGAACCGCGGCGATAACGGCCTTCCTACGGCGTTAGATGGGCAATTGTCGGAGCACCGCCCGCAGTCGGCGCAGGAATAGAAATCAAGCATCTGTTTCCAGGTGAAATCCTCAAACGTCTTTACTCCGAAGGATTTCACCTGATCCAGGTGCTCATCGCTAACGCCCCATCGCACCGGCTTCAGAATCTCCCGGTCTAGTTTTGCGAAGTAAATATTGAAAAGGGAAGTCTCCACGTGGAACTGGATTCCGAAGGGGCGATAGCAGAGCAAGAAATAAAAGGTTAGTTCATGAAGAAGATAAGCGCCGAAGTAGAGACTGCCCAGAGCGGGCAAGGGAAATGAAATCAGAGCCTTCTGCAACATCCACGGGAGTGAAAACCTGGCCAATGCTTCAATGGCTTGGCCTTGCTGCGCCTGACCGGCTGCCCTAGCCGCTGCGAACAGACTGTCAGCAATCATCAGGATTGCGATCAGCGAAAGAAGGAAGATGGCGTCGGCCGTGTGGCCTTTGCCGTACCTTGCTGGCACCGCGTACCGGGAAGGTTTGAACACCAAGCGGCGAACCACAGCGATCCCCATGCAGAGGAAAACCAGGGTGGCGGCATAATCCGTGATGATGTCGTAGACAGGACCGGCTCTTCCGGAAAGGCCGGGCATGACAAAAGTTTCGGAGACGCCGACGATCAGCACCGTGAAGGCACGCATCGCCAGGACAATGAAGCCCGCAAAAATAAAGATGTGAATGGTTCCTGCGACCCGGTAGCGCGGTTGCTTCCACTGCCCCAGCCAAAATTTCAGGACCCTGCCGAGCCGTTCCACGGGATGGTCAAAACGAAAATCGCGTTCACCCCGAAGCAGCGGGACCAGGCGCATCACTACGATGTACGAAAAACATGCGACACCCAGAAGATGAATGGTTAGGAACAGGGCTCGCCCGGGGACCAACCAGGATGTCACTTGCTGAACTGACTCGGTGCCTACCACGTTCTCTACCTTCCTACTTGACGATCCCTAAGCGATCAATTGTGTCCAGACTTTGTTCTCCTCAACTGGGGTTGTTAGTGCAATTGCCGATTCGACCGAAGCGAGAGGCGGAACGGGAATAGTCGAACGAATTGACTTCGACGCTAGCGCCGGTGGTGTCGATGCAACCTTCGCTTTCGCGCGCGCGCTCTTCTTTTTTTTCTTTTCTTCTTTCTTTCGTGTGGGCCTGCCCCCCACGGCATCACGCAACTCCATGAAATTCAACATCAGCAACGCTTCCAAACGCCGCAGATCCGGCGCCGCGTACACGCATCCGCTGAATCCGAAATACGCCGTGCCGTTATAGGTCAGGATGGCGCAGTTGAGCGTCATCTCGCCACCCACCGGGACGTAGGGATAGCAGCCCAGCATCTTGTGGCCGAGCAGGTAGAGCGGATGTTGCGGCCCCGGCACGTTGGTGCAGACCATGTTGAAGGGCGTGAACGGCAGCTGGCCCAGAATCTGGCCGCCCAGCGCCTGCGCTGACGTGGGGAGCATGCCGATCAAACCGCCCGCCAAACTCACCAACTCGGCGGCGTGCGTGCGTTTGAGAAACTCGGTTCTCCGATGAACGGCAGCCAGCAGCTTTCGAGGTTCGCGAATATCCAGCGGAACCGTAACTGGGACCAGTGAGATGCGGTTCCCTAAATCGCCTGGATTGTCATTGCCGCGCAGATTCACAGGAACCATCATGCGCAGCAGTCGCCCTTTCACACGGTCGCCATGCCCCTCGACGTAGCGCCGGATGGTGGCCGTCACCAACGCGAGAATGACGTCATTCACGCTAGTCCCACAGGTTTGCTTGATGGCTTTGACTTCTGCCAGAGGAATTTCGGCCCAGGCGAATTTCTGCGGTCCACGGTAGAGAACATTGAAGCGCAGCCGCTCGGTGCTCGCGCTGAGTTCCGGAAGCAGCTGCTTGAACTCGTCCGTGGCCAGGCCTCCACCATTCGCGGCGAAGCGTTCCGCCATGGTCGATACGTCCCCCAGCCCTCCCAAAATTCGTTTGGCGAACTCCCCATAGGAATCGACGAAGCCGCTTGCGATCGAGGTCATGACGTCTCGCGGCGGGGGTACTCGGAGCCGGAGTTTTCGCTTAGGCAGCCGAGGCGCCACCGGGCTCGCATCCATGAGCACGTTCATGATCCCAACCCCGGCGACGCCGTCGGCGAGGCAGTGGTGCAGGCGGAAGATGAGAGCGCTGCGATTACCTTTCAGCCCATGCACCCAGGTCAGGTCCCATAACGGGTGCTGACGATCCATCACCTTGCTCAGAATCTTTCCCGCAAGTGTCTTCAACTCTGCGTCGGAACCGCGCTTGAGCCTAACCTCATGCAAGTGCCTGCGGATGTCGAAGGCTGGATCGTATTCCCAACTGGGAAGGCCAATATTGAGCGGCGCGGGCACTACACGCTTCAGGTAACGGGGAATAAGCGGCAGCTTCGATTCCACAAACTGAACGCAATCTTCGAAAGGGACTGTACCCTCAAACACGCAGACACAGGCCACATTGAGGGGCATGCCCTCGCGCTCAAGGTGGAGGAAAACCGTGTCACCCCAGGAAAGGCGGTCACCCTGCTGATTGTCCTGCATCACAACGCTCCTTCAGTCGCCAATCTTCACTCGCCAAACCATTGCGCATCTCAGCTCACGAAAGAAAAGCGCGACGTCAGCCTCACCAGCTTGAGTACTTTGTAGACACTGACGTTGATGCCGCGCAGCACGACCTTTACACCGTTGTGGTCTGCCAAGCTGGCGAGCTCTTCCATCGCTCTGAGGGCGCGCGGATCGATCCGGCGCACGGAAGAGAAATCCAAAGCCACTTCGCCCTCGACCGTGTCCATTTTTTCCCCGGCCTCTTGTAACGCCTTGACCACACTTTCTTCGTCGATCTTGAGCCACACCGCGATCTTCGCCATATCTACCCCTGTCCCCTAGACGGTTAGCTGCTGAGATACACCGACCAACTTCGCCAGCCCTCGGCCTTCATAAGCCTTCCAAAACAGGTCTTCCAGTTCGCTCATCAGCGGCATTCGAGGGTTCGACCGCCAGGATGGATCGTCAAAGGCAAGCTTGGTCAGTTCAGGGATTGCCCGCTCGAATTCTTCTCTTGAAATTCCCAGGTCGGCGATCGAACCCGGGATTCCCAATTGGTCGAGTAACTGTTCTGTAGCCGCCACGAGGTTCTTCACCTTTTCTTCAATCGTGTGGCCGCCCAGCCCCAGCAAATCCGCGATCGTGGCGTATTTCTTGTGTGCGAGATACCCCTTTTGGTATGGCGACGGCACGAACTTGGTGGGCACGGACGCGTTGTACGCAATCACGTGCGGCAACATGAGCGCGTTAGCCCGGCCGTGCGCCACGCCGAACCGTGCTCCGAAAGCATGCGCCAGCGCGTGATTCACACCCACCGACGCATTGGAAAACGCCATCGCTGCAATGCATGCGGCATTGTGCATCTGGCTGCGCGCCTCTTCATCGCGTGGATGCTCATAAGCGATGGGGAGGTATTTGAACACCATGCGGATCGCCTGCATGGCATTGCATTCGGTATAGGCCGAACCGTAACTGGAAACTGCAGCTTCCAGGGCATGGGTCAGGCAGTCGATGCCGGTATCGGCGGTTAGGCCTTTCGGCATGGACATAACAAATTGCGGATCGACGATGGCCACGTCCGGGGTCAGCGAGTAGTCAGCCAGAGTCACCTTTCGCCCTCGCTCCTTGTCGGTGAGCACCGCAAACGGAGTGACTTCGCTCCCCGTTCCGCTGGTAGTGGAGATGGCAATCAGACGAACCCGATTGGTTTTCTCGGTCGGGTACTGGACGACGCGCTTGCGCAGATCCAAGAAAGGCGCGGCCAGTTCTTCCAGATCAGCTTCCGGCGATTCGTACTTGAGTTTCATGATTTTGGCCGCATCGATCACCGACCCGCCGCCGAGCGCGACAATTTGGTCCGCCTTATAGAAATTGAGTTCCTGTACTCCTTGCATGATGACCTTGACCTCGGGCTCCGCGTCTGGAATGACCGAGACGTGGACGCGAGATCCCTCCGGAAGGCAGCGCCGGACAATGTCTACGTGGCCGATTTGCTCCATGGAAGGATTCGTAACGATGATGGTCGAGCGCGATGGGAACTGGCGCACATTCTCCACCGCGTTCAGATTGAAATAAATCTGGTTGGGAACTCGGAACCACATGTGGGCTTGTGTCCTCCGGGCCACACGCTTGATGTTGAGGTAGTGATAGATATTCACGTTATCGGTGGTGCTGTTGCCGCCACCGGTACCGCATCCGAAGGAGAAGGTGGGCACCAGATCGTTGTAAACCGCGCCCAGAGCTCCCACTGAACCCGGCGAGTTCACAATGATTCGCCCCGCGTTCATCACCTCACCGAACTTGCGGATGATCTCATCGTTGCGCGAAAAAACAACCGCTGTGTGTCCCAGCCCGCCGGCATGGTTCACGTCGATGCACACTTTCAGCGCCTCATCGACGGATTTCGCCCGATAGACCGCCAGCACCGGGAACAGCTTTTCAACCGACAGGGGATATTCGCGGCCTACGCCTTGAATCGGCGAGATCAGAAGTTTAGTGCCCGGCTTCACCGCCAGACCAGCCAGGCGGGCGATATCGGTAGCCTTCTGCCCGACTGCCGCTGCCTGCATGAACCCTGTCTTCGGATCGATCACCGAGCGCGCCAGAAGTTCCGACTCTCTCTCGTTGCAGATGTGCGTGCCCAACTCCTCAAACTTCTTCAGCACACGGTCATAAACCTCATCATCGATCACCACCGTTTGCTCTGAGGCGCAGATGGTTCCCTGATCGAAGGTCTTGGAGAGGATGATGTCCACCACAGCCGTATTCAGGTCTGCTGTTTTTTCCAGATAGACTGGTGTGTTGCCCGGCCCGACACCCAGCGCCGGCTTGCCAGAGCTGTAGGCGGCTTCGACTGCGCCCGGCCCGCCCGTGGCATCGATCAGAGCCACGTCTTTGTGCCGCATCAGGTAGGCGTTGTCCTGCAGCGTGTGCGACTCCAGGCAGCTAAAAACCCCTTCGGGAGCGCCATGCTTGAGCGCACTCTCGTACATGATCTTCACCGCTTCGGAGCAACAATGCCAGGCGTTCGGATGGGGACTGAAAATGACCGCGTTGCGCGTCTTGATGGCCATGATGCACTTGAACAGCACCGTGGAGGTGGGATTCGTAATCGGGGTCAGCGAGAAGATGACACCAATCGGGTCAGCGATCTCCACCAGGTTCCTCTCCGGAAACTCGCGAATGGCGCCAACCGTAAGTTTGTCCTTTATGTAGTTGTAGGCAAACTCTGTGGCGCACATGTTCTTGAGGACCTTGTCTTCCATCACTCCAAGCTTGGTTTCCTCAACCGCCAACCGGGCAAGGTACTGAGCTTGACCCAAACCCGCCAGCACCATCGCCTTGACGATGCGATCCACGTCCTCTTGGGTGAATTGGGTAAAGACGGCGGCGGCGGTTTTGGCTTGGCGGACCAATCTCTCCAGGTACGCAATGCGCTCTTCACTCAGGCTTTCGGTGGAAAGTGGGATCTCAACCCGCGGCTGCACTACTTCGCGCGTGGCCATTAACTACCCCCTTCAAGCCATACGTCGGAGTATGGGGAGGACGCTGAGTCTTAATGTTCTCGTCGTGAACAGCGAGGAACGCGAACCGCGGAAAAATGACCTGATCTCTATCTCTAACTTCTATCTCGGCTCTACGCGTAATCGATCGGATGCCTGGTTAGCCAGTGCTCGTCGCGCACGCGGCCAATGTTTTTCAAAGCACCACCAGCCGCGCTTGCCGTTAGGTGGCGGCTTTCCCAAGCGACGCCTGCACCCAGGCCGATCGCTCCGCCCAGCAAGCCCCGTGCCAACGCCCTGCCGATGGATCTGTGTCTGTTTGCCGGATAACCGCCCAACATACCCAGGCACGCGCCAACAGCTGCGGGTTTCAATGCTCTTCGAACTGACTTGCTGATAAACGGTGTAAGAGGCTCGCCCTTAAGAAATGCTGTTCGACCAGTACGCACGCCCTCGATTCCAGAATTAACGAGCCTTCGGCTATAGGTAGCATTCGATTTCGACCACTCGCGTAAAGCCATTGGACTTCCTCACCGTCCCAGAACGGGAACAACAAGGCAACTACAGCACCAGACGTGGGCTGTGTCCGTACTCGATATCACACTTTGCTGTGAGCGTGATTACAACGGAAGGTGAACTAGTACCGTGACCGCATAGAGAGTAATACAGTTAGATACTTGTCGGCATACCTATCCAGGCGTATTGCTGGGGGCATGGAAGACAGCGGAAAAGTTCAGGTTCGGTTGTCCAAGTTGGAGCAGGAGCAATTGGACGAATTGTTGGGGGGCGGTCTACAACCGGTGCGAACGGTGCTCCGCGCCTTGGTGCTGCGGCAACTGGCGGACGGCCAAACCATCCGCAAGGTAGCACGCAACGTGGGCTTGACTCCGAAGA